>Ga0265798_10000259_pt1 | contig 94215 bp, 85 predicted proteins | sample P3T30metagenome_FD_192430 | JGI IMG/M metagenome (GOLD analysis project Ga0265798, IMG submission 192430) | Plant litter microbial communities from East Loma Ridge, Irvine, California - P3 T30 | ecosystem: Environmental > Terrestrial > Plant litter > Unclassified | place: USA: California... | reverse complement strand
GCCGCATCTGCTCGAGCGCGCTTGCGACCTTCTGCTCGTCGAGCGCATCGGCGGCGGGCTCCCAGCCCTGCGGCGTGATTCCTTGGCCGAGACAGACCGCGACCCAGCTCGGGTTGCTGAACAGGTCGTAGCCTTCGCGGAACAGCCGGCCCTTGCCGGCGAAAAGGTCGATCTTGCGTTGCAGGCTTTCGGGGACGTCCATCGTCCGCACCTGGTTCCAGAACGGCGAATCGTCGCGGCGCGTCGCTTTGTAGTGCAGGACGATGAAATCGCGGATGTCCTCGTACAGATCGTGCATCTGCCGGTTGAACTCGTCGCGTTCGACCGGATCGAAGCGCTTGTCGGGAAACAGCGCGATCAACCGCTGGATTCCTGCCTGGACCAGATGAATGCTGGTCGACTCGAGCGGTTCGATGAACCCGCTGGACAGGCCGAGCGCCACGACGTTGCGGTTCCAGCAGTCGCGGCGGCGGCCGGCGGTGAACTGCAGCCGTCGCGGCTCGGCGAGCTGTTCGCCTTCGAGGCTCGCGAGCAGCTGCGCTTCGGCCTCGTCGTCGCCGAGATACTTGCTGCAATACACCAGGCCATTGCCCATCCGGTGCTGCAACGGGATGCGCCATTGCCAGCCCGCCTTGCGCGCGGTCGAGCGCGTGAACGCATCGGGCTCGCCGGGGTTGGGCAACGCGCAGGGGACTGCAACCGCACGGTCACACGGCAGCCACTGCGCATAGCTCTCATAGCCGGTGTGCAACGTTTCCTCGATCAACAGACCCCTAAAGCCCGAGCAGTCGATGAACAGGTCGCCCTCGATCCGGCGCCCGTCCTCAAGCGTGACCGCAGCGACATAGCCGTCCGCGGGGCGCTGGTTCACTTCAGCGATCTTGCCTTCGATCCGGACGATGCCGGCGCGCTCGGCATAGTCGCGCAGATATCGCGCGTAGAGCGATGCGTCGAAATGGAACGCGTAGAACAGCTCGCGCACGGGTGATCGGGCGTCGCCGGTCGCGCGCCCGAACTTGCCGTTCGCGGCCGCCATCGCGCTCATCGACCAGGCCGAAATGTCGTCGATCGGCCGCCGCGCCTTCTCGCGCAGCCAGAGCTGGTGGAAATGGACGCCTTGCAGGTCGTGGCCGTAATTGCCGAACGGGTGGAAATAGCGTTCGCCGAGCGCGCCCCAGTCGACGAACTCGATCCCGAGCTTGAACGTGCCCGACGTCGCCGCCAGGAACGCGTTCTCGTCGAGCCCGAGCATCTGGTTGAAATTGATCAGCGGCGGGATCGTCGCCTCGCCGACGCCGACCGTGCCGATCTCCTCGGATTCGACCAGCGTGATCTCGGTATAGCCGTTGTTGAGAAACCGCGCGAAGGCCGCCGCGGCCATCCAGCCGGCGGTGCCGCCGCCGACGATGACGACGCGTCGGATCGAATGCTCGTTCATGGCAGGAGATGTCTCGTCTGGGCCGCGCGATACGCGGCGTGGGTGGGAATATGCGGCAAGGCGGCGGCAATCTCGGTGGTCAGTCGTGCCATCGCGGTCTGCGCGGCAGCGGCCGGAACCGCCGCGACGAGCGGATCGATCCGTCGTGGCAGGACGCCCTGACCGATGAGGACGGCAGCCCAGCTGTCGCGCGCGAACGTCTCCTCCTCATAGAAGGGAAGCCGGCCACGCTCGGTGAACTGCGCGAGCGTGTGCGAAAGGCTGGCTGGCGGCACGGCGGCGGCGACCGCCTGCCACAGCGGATCGTCACGCTGCGCAGTTTTATAGTGCAACGCCAGGAAGTCGCGGACGCGTTCGGCCTCGGCCAGCGTCTGGCGGTTGAACTCGGCCGCTTCACCTCGGGTCGGCGTGCGACCGGGGAGCATCGCGATCAACCGGTCGATCGCGCTAAGCGCGAGGTGGAGGTTGCACCATTCGAGCGGTTCGACTTCGGTCGCGGCGTCGCCGATCGCGATGCAATTGCCCAGCCACGGGTGCGGCCTCGTTCCCGGACGAACGCGGATCGGCTCGCCGGGCGCCGTGCCTGCGGCATTGCGCAACACGCGCGCGGCCTTGGCGTCGCTGATCTCCCCCGACGCATAGGCAAAGCCGCTTTGCGCGCCGCTGCTCCAGCGCCAGCCCGCCGGATGCGCGACCGCGGTGGTGAGCACCAGCGGTTCCGCGCTACCCTCGGCGAGCAGGACGCGGTCGCATGGCAGCCAGGCGCTCCAGTCGTCCCTGACGTCGTCGAGGGCGCCGCGTAATTTTGCGTCGGGGCCGGTCGCGTCGACGAACAGGTCTGCGACCATGCATGACCCGCCCGCAAGCTCCACCGCGGCGATCCCGTCGCCGGTATCGCGAACGATGCCGGCTATCTCGCCGACGATCTCGCGCACGCCGACATGCAGCGCGAAGGCCCGCATCATAGTCTGATACCGCGGAAGGTCGAGCGTCAGCCCATATTCGTGATCCGCAAACGGCGTCTCGGGCATCGGCGGCGCGAACCGCCCGGCGCGGGCGAGCGCTGCGGCGGGCGAATGGCTGTCGAACGGTGCTGCGCGCGCGCCCTCCAGCACGGACCGGACCCAGTGAAGATGGAACGCGGTCGGACCCAGCGATCGGCCATAACGGCCATAGGCATGGACATAGTCGGGCAATACCGTCGCCCAGCCGCTGAACAGCGTCCCCAACCGATAACCGCTCGCGGTCCGGGCGATGCCATCGGCGGCACCGATGCCGAGATCGTCGTGGAATCCGAGCAGCGACGGCAGCGTGCACGCGATCCGGTCCGCCAGCGCGTCGCGTGACGGCGTGCAGCGCAGGATAGCCACGTCGAGGAACGGCGCGCGGCGTTTCAGCGCGGCTGCCGCGCACCACGCGGTGATGCCGCCGCCCGCGACCAGGACGCTCCGGAGCTGCTCCTGCCGCATCAGGCCGCCTGTGCCATCGCGCAATAGCGTTCGATGAAGCTGCGGTGATCCGGGCGTCGCGCGACGTCGCTGGCGATCTCCCCGCGCAGTGCGTCGAGGCTGCGCGCCAGCGCGTCCGACGCGACCGGATCGGCGCGCGGGTCCCAGCCCTCCGGAACGATCCCCTGGCCGAGATACACCGCCACCCAGCTCGGATCGAGAAAGACGCCCTCGCGGTACTTCACGATCCGCGCGCGCGTGCGCCACAAGTCGAGCTTTTCCGACAGCGTGTCGGGGATCGGCATCGTCCGGACATAGTCCCAGAACGGCGAATCGCTGCGCGTCGTGGCGTGGTAGTGGAGGATCAGGAAATCGCGGATCCGATCATATTCGAGGTCGATCACGCGGTTGAACTCGTCGCGGTCGGCCGCGGCGATGCGGGGTTCGGGGAACAGCTCGATCAACGTCGTGATCGCCTGCTGGACCAGATAGATGCTGGTCGACTCGAGCGGTTCGAGGAACCCGCTCGCGAGCCCGATCGCGACGCAATTGCCGACCCAACTGCGGCGGCGGCGCCCGGCCTTGAACCGCAGCACGCGTGGTGCGGCCAGCGCCTCCCCCTCGACCGCGGCTTCGAGTGCGCGGCGCGCATCGTCGTGGGCAACGAAGCCGCTGGCATAGACATAGCCGTTGCCCGTGCGATGCTGCAGCGGGATCCGCCAGCGCCAGCCCGCGGGCATCGCGATCGCACTCGTATACGGCGTGACCGCGGTGCGCGTGCGGCACGGCATCGCCACCGCACGGTCGGTCGGCAGCCAGTGCGACCAGTCGACGAACGGTTCCGCCATTGCCTCGCCGAGCAACAGCGCGCGGAACCCCGAGCAGTCGACGAACAGGTCGCCTTCGATCCGTTCGCCGGTGTCCAGCACGATCGCGGCGATGTCGCCACTGTCGCCGTCACGCTCCACCCGGACCACGATCCCCTCGGTCCGACGGGCGCCCATGCCCTCGGCAATTTCGCGGAGATAGGGTGCAAAGAGCAGCGCATCGAACTGATAGGCATAGCCGAACGTGCCCGCGAGTCGGTTCGGATCGGTCTCGGGACGATCGAACTTGCCGGCGCGTGCCAGCGCACACGCATAGGACACAGTATCAAGCGAAGGCAGAGGCGCGCCTTCGCGCAGCAAGCGCGCCCAGTAATGCTGGAAATCCACCCCGCCGGTGCCGCGACCGAAGGTACCGAACGGATGGATATAGCTGTCGCCGAGGCGGTTCCAGTCGCGAAACTCGATACCCAGTTTGAAGGTCGCCCGGGTGCGCGCCATGAAGTCGGCCTCGTCGATGCCGAGCCGCTCGTTGAACGCGCGGATATGCGGCAACGTGGCCTCGCCGACGCCGACCACGCCGATCGTCTCGGACTCGATCAGGTGCACCGAACACTGGCCCGGCAGCAGGCGCGATAGCGCTGCCGCGGTCATCCATCCGGCCGTGCCGCCACCAACCACAACCACGCGTGTTTTTGGTTTTGCCATGACCGGCACTCGATACCCCCCCGACGCGCCTTATGGTGGCGCTCTCACACGATGCTCCCTCATTCGACCCGTTGCGTCAACCGCGGATGGATTGTTGTGACGGCGTTGCTGGATTGTCACATTCTAAGTATTTACCGTTTGATTTCCGCACTATGTTACCGCAAACACACGCTGCACGCCGAGGCCCGGGACACTCGGCGGCGACAGGGAATCAGGCGCGATTACAGCGCTGCGTTTAGGAGGGGTCATAATGCGCCGCATTGCGCCGTCGAACACTGCCGTTCGTCATCTTGTTCGTTTTTTACATAGCGCGTCGGCGACGACGTTGTGCGTAGCCTTGGCTGGAGTCGCGCAGGCGCAGGCCGGTCCGGACCCTCAGCAGACTGCTGCACCCGCCGCCAATCAGACGTCGCCGACCGGCGCGAAAACTGGGCAGGGCACCGCCGGGTCGGCCAGCCCCGCGACCGCAACGGCCGATCCGTCCGCGACCGATACGCAAAGCACCGCCGCAGCCGATACCAGTAATGCGCCCGGCGAGATCGTTGTCACGGGCATTCGCCAGAGCCTTGCCAACGCGCAGAACATCAAGCGTAATTCCGATACCGTGGTCGACGCGATCACCGCGACCGATATCGGCGCCTTGCCCGATCGGTCGGTGACCGAAGCCTTGCAGCGCGTACCTGGCGTGTCGATCAGCCGCTTCGCCGGCGCCAACGACCCCGACCATTTCTCGGTCGAGGGTTCGGGCGTCGTGATCCGCGGCCTCAACTTCGTCCGGTCGGAATTCAACGGCCGCGACGCCTTCGCCGCCGGGATCGGCGGGCAGGCGCTCAACTTCAGCGACGTCCCGGCCGAACTGCTGGGGTCGGTAGAAGTCTACAAGAACGTCACCGCCGCTTCGATCGAGGGCGGGCTCGCCGGAACGGTCAATCTGAACACGCGCAAGCCGTTCGACAATAACGGCTTTCATATCGGTGCCGATGCCGAAGCGAACTACGGCGATTTCGCGAAGAAGTGGACGCCGACCGGGTCGCTGCTCGTCAGCAACACCTGGGATACGCCGATCGGTAAATTCGGCCTGCTCGGCGACGTGTCCTATTCGCGGATCCGCAGCCGTGCGGATGGCGTCCAGATCACCAATTTCCAGGCCCGTGACAACAGCCAGGTACCGTATCAGAACGGCAACGGCGTGCTTGTCTGTCGCAACCCGCTGCCGAGCAGCTCCGACACCACCACGCTGCCCGCCGCTGGCGCCGCGTGCAACGCCGCCTCGACCCCCGGGGCGGACGGCTTCGCCGATCTGTCGACGGGGCAATATTCGCCGCTCGGTGGCCAGTATCGGACGCAGACCTTCGATCGCAAGCGCGACGGCGTCGCCTTGGCCGCGCAGTTCGAGTCGACTGATCGCTCCTTCCTGCTGACCGGGCAATATCTTCGCTCGCACACGACGAACTCGACCAGCGAGCATACGTTCGAAGCGGCTCCGGATCTGTCCGAATACAGCACCTTCCCCAACGGCTGTCAGCAGAACAGCAACGGTCCGCTCTACAACAACAACGGTACGACGCGGGCGGAATGCCCGGTCGGCGGGTTCACGAACTATACCTACGATGCGAACGGGCTGTTCAAGAGCGGCTATATCACGACGCCGGGCACCGGTTTTCGCACCAACCGCAGCGGCGCGCCATCGACCACGTCGATCCCGACCGGCGGCGCGCCGATCTCCCTGTCGCGCGGCCAGACCTATGAGCGGAACCTCATCAACGATTACGGCCTGAATGCGGAAATTCACCCGACCGAACGGCTGACGATCGCGCTGGACGCGGACTACACCCGCTCGGAGCACGACACGTTCAGCCTGAACATCTTCGGCGAGACGTTCGCTGACCAGGAACTGGATCTGTCGGGGAGCGTGCCGAACGTCATCTCGCACAAGCCGAGCACGTTGTCGGCGGCATGGGCGACACCGGCGAACGCCGTCCTCGCCGGCCAGACCGACAGCCAGTATTTCGCCGATCCGAGCACGACCTTCTGGCGCGCCGCGATGGATCATGCCGAGCACAGCGTCGGCAAGGAGTTCCAGTTCAAAGGCGATGCGACGTACGACTTCGCCGATGGCGGCTTCTTCACCAAGGCGCGGTTCGGCGCGCGCTATGCCGACCGCGATCAGACGGTGCAGTATTCGACCTACAACTGGGGCATGGTCAGCGAAGTCTGGGCAGGGTACCCGGTGACGGTGAACCAGTTCGGTGGCGACCGGGCGGACTATTACACGTTCCCGAACTTCTTCCGCGGCGCGACGAATTCGCCACCAGGCGCGTATTACTACAATGGCGACATGATCAAGGACTATAACGGCGCCGTTGATTTCATCAAACAAGTCGAGTCCACCGCGCAGACGCAGAACGGCAACACCCAACAGCAGTGGCGGCCGCTCGCCGAGCGCCCTGGTGTCGTGGCCGGGACGAATTACCTGCCCAGCGAGATCCAGCGCGTCCACCAGCGCGACTTCTCGGCCTATGCGATGGTGTCGTTCAAGACCGAGTCCGACAGCAACGGGCTGAACTTCAGCGGCAATGTCGGTGCGCGCTATGTACGGACCGGGCTGGACTCGTTCGGCACGAGCACGATTCCGAACCAGGCGACGTTGAACATCACCAACCTCTATGACACACGCTGCGCCGTTTCCGCGGTGCCGGCGGGTGCACCTCCCGGTACGAACCCAACGCGTCCTGGGGGTGTCTGCAATCTCGGGGCAACCGGCTATGCCCAGCTGCAGCAATTTGCCGGTGTGGATACGGCCAATCTCTTCAACCAAGCCAAGAACAACTACAATTACCTCCTGCCGAGCGTAAACCTGAAGCTTGGCATCACGCCGAAGCTGCTCGCTCGCCTGTCGGGATCGAAGGTGCTGACCCGCCCGGATTCCGCGCTGATCCGCAATTACCAGCAGATCTCGATCGACGGGAACGGCAACTTCCTGAGCACGGTGGGCAACCCGTATCTGAAGCCCGCGACGGCGTATCAGTTCGATCTCACCGCGGAATGGTACTTCTCGAAGGTCGGCTCGCTGACGATCGACGCGTTCTACAAGGACGTGAAGAACTTCTTCTATCAGTCGGTCGTCAACCTGCCGCTGCAGAACAACGGGATCACCTTCCCGCTGCTCACCCGCGGTCCCGCCAACTACAACGGGCACGGCAAGATCAAGGGTGTCGAGGTCGCGTATCAGCAGACCTTCGATTTCCTGCCGGGTGTTCTGAGCGGCCTTGGCTTCACCGGGAACTATTCGTTCATCCAGAGCTCCGGGCTACCCAACTCGTTCCTCAACGGGGGCACGCCAGTCGGCAACGTCGCGCCGCAGACCAAGACCGGCAGCCTGCCGCTCGAGGGTCTGTCCAAGCACAACGTCAACGCGACGCTGTTCTACGAGAAGGGGCCGGTCTCGGTTCGTGCCGCGTATAACTGGCGGTCAAAATACCTGCTGACGGCGGCCGACGTGATCTTCCCGTATACGTCGATCTTCCAGGCCGCGGCCGGGCAGCTCGATGCCTCCGCCTTCCTCAACGTCAACAAGTACATCAAGGTCGGCGTGCAGGGTGTGAACCTGACCAACTCGGTGACCAAGACGCTGCAGGCGTATAGCGGCGACCCGAGCGCGCTCGCACCGCGGTCCTATTTCGTCAACGACCGCCGCTTCTCGTTCATCCTGCGCGGCAATTTCTAAAGTCCCCGGAGGGAGGGCGACCCAAAGCTCGCTTTCCCCCAATCGCGTGTCGTCAGGATGAGTCGCCTGCACGAACGACGGCATGTCGGATAGCGGTCGTAACCCGGCAAAGGCGACGATCCGGTCATGGGGGCCTTATTCCCAAAAGGGCACGATCACCGCGGCCCAGGCGCGGCAGCAGCGTTCCGATTGGGTTTGGATCATCTGTTCGCATGGCGTGCGTCGAAAGCGTCAGTTTGCCGGCCATTTTCGCAACTAAGGCGATCAGCGATCAGAGAGCGTCTGCGCGATCGAACGCTGGTCGGTCAGAGGTCATGCCTGCGGGACGGACTGAAACGATCTTCGGGACACACCCGCTCATCAGCTGCTCGGCGACGAGCGGCCAGTCGGTGATCCCCCAGTCGAGTGGGGACTCTTCCCGAACGATCTGATCATGCCCGAGGTCATCGTCGAGGACGAGGTCCAGCAGGGGCAGTTGGGTGCGTTCGCGTGCGCAGAAAAAGACGCGGACCTTTGGCCGTGAGGTTCGGCGGTCATTGGGCATGGTGACGGCCAGCCGGTTGGAGCTGAGATACACCAGCAGACCGGGCGGGTAGACGCCGATCGTCTTCATGAAACCCAGAAGCAGTTCGCGATCGAAATTCCCGTCCCAGTCGTACATGCGGCCGATCGCCTCCTCGGCTTTCCAGGCGGCCTTGTAGCTGCGGTTGGAGGTCAAGGCGTCGTAGACATCGCAGATTGCAGCGATGCGGGCGGCCCGGCTGATCTGATCGTCCTTGAGCCCAAATGGATACCCCGAACCGTCGAGCCGTTCGTGATGGTGACGACACACGTCCAGGACCATGGCCGACGCACCGGCATGCCGGCTGAGCAGCCGATAGCCTTGCTCCGGATGAGTGCGGACGAGCGCGAATTCGGCGTCGGTCAGCGGACCCGGCTTCTGCAGGATCGTGTTGGGGACGACAATCTTGCCGATGTCGTGCACCATGCCGGCAACACCATAATCGAAGACCTCGCTCTCCGGCATGTCGAGATGCCGCGCAAAGCTCGTCATCAACGCGCTCACCGCGAGCGAATGCACATACGTGTATTCGTCCTGCTTCTTAAGTCTCGTGACGGCGATGAGCGCGTAGGGATTGCGCGCCACGGAGGCCATCACCTCCGCCACCAGCGGCGCGAACGCAGTCAGGCGGACCTTCTCCCCGGCATGCGCTTCGGCGAACAGGCGCTTGATCTCACGCGCGGAATGCTTGACGAGCGCTACGGCGCGTTCCCGTTCCTCCGCGAAACTGTGCCGTCGTTGAGCGGCGAGCAGCGGTGGAGACAGCAGCTCGTGCCCGGCGACCGAGTCGTCGCCATCCCCGGCCGCGGCCCCGCTATCGGCGCTATCGAGTGCCAAGCCCCGTCCTTCGTCGATAACGACGCCGGTGACGGAGCTTTCGCGAATGCGTGCGAGATCTTTCGCGTCGGTCAGGTGAAAACGCGGAAGCCAGAAGGGATGGTCGAGCCAGGATCCTTCGAACCGGTGCACGAACATGCCAAGCGTTACCTGGTCGCGCCGAATGCGTCGCAACACGTCCTGTCTCCTTTCAAGCACTTCTGGGATACAGGCATGAAGGAAGCGTTATTCCGTTACCGTCAGCCTCGCGCGATTTACTTACAATCGTGTCGCTGGTCTGATTGATCGGGCGCGTATTCCAGTATTGCGTCGGCGAGGAGCCCGTCGAGCCCTGTGATTGGCCGCCGCTCAGCGAGCAGTATCGCGCGGGTCAGAGGAGGTTCGCGTATTCGAATCCGTCCCCGTGCAGGCGATCCGTCACTCGGTGTCCTCGAACGTGACCCCTGCCGTGAAGGCGAGTTGCAGCACCTGCGCCACGGTCCGGAGCTTGAGCTTCGTCATCATCTTGGCGCGGTGGATCTCGACGGTGCGGGGGCTGAGCGCGAGCCGGCTGGCGATGATCTTGTTGGGCCAGCCGCCGATCAGGCCATTGAAGACCGAGCGTTCGCGGGGCGACAAGCTGTCGATCCGCGCGCGCGCAAGGCGGGTCGCGGCCCCGACGTCGTCGCGCTGCTGCGTCCGCTCGACCGCCGCAGCGAGCGCCCGCAGCAGTTGCCTGGCGTCGACCGGCGACTCGAGAACGTCGGTCGCGCCGGCTTTCATCAATTCGACGGCAAGATTGGTTTCGCAGGTATCGACGATAACGATCGGGACGACCGCGGACTGGCGTTCTACGATGTCCTTCAAGATCATGAATTCGTCGACGGCCGGGCGGCTGACGTTGATCAACAGGATCGCTGCCAGCGCCGGGTCGTGATGCATCGCAAAGGTCTTGAGATCCGCGGCGATCGCCGAAAGGCCCTGGAGCGGCAACGCGATGGCGTCGCCTGCGACATAGATCGGCAGCGCAGCGTCGGCGCCGAACGGGCTCCAGATCGGGGGAGCCGACGGATCGCGCCCCTCGCTGCACGGTGCGGAGAAATCACAATCGATTGTGGCTGCGGTGACGGGAATAGCGGAACAGTCCGTCGTGACGCCGTCCGAACGGTCGGACAGGCGGACGGTAGCAGCAGTATTACGCATCGCCGGTTCCCCTTCGTGCCCGCATGTAACGGAAATACGGCGTTTATGTCATCAGACCACTATAAGATATCTAATTTATATTGTTAACATAAGTTGTAAATAAATCCCTTACACGCCGGTGCCGAAGCTTTTGACCAGTGATCCGGCAACTAAGGCCCAACCGTCGACCAAGACGAAAAAGATGATTTTCATTGGTAGCGATATCGTTGGCGGCGGCAGCATCATCATGCCCATCGCCATCAATACTGCCGCAACCGCGAGGTCGATGACGAGAAACGGGATCAGCAGCAGAAAACCGATCTCGAACGCGCGGCGCAATTCCGAGATCATGAACGCGGGCATCAGCGTCGACAGACCGGTGTCGGCCCGCGCGACCGGTGGCTTGTGCGCGAGTTCGGTGAACAGCGCGAGATCCTGATCGCGGACCTGAGACAGCATGAAGCGGCGGAACGGCTCGATGGTCCGGTCGAAAGCCTGCGTCTCCTGGATCTTGCCTGCGGTGTACGGCTGGACGCCGTCGTGCCACGCCTGTTCGAAGGTCGGCGCCATCACGAAGAACGACAGGAACAGCGAAAGGCTGATGATGACCGGGTTGGGCGGCACGCCCTGCGCGCCGAGTCCGGTGCGGAGCAGCGACAGCGCGACGACGATGCGGGTGAACGACGTGACGGTCATCAGGATGCCCGGCGCGAGGCTCAGCACCGTGAGCATCAGGATGAGCTGGATCGCGCGCGCCGACAGACTGCCCTGGCCGAACGTCACCGATGCGCTCTGCGCCATCGCCGCGGTCGGTGCGAACAGCATCGCCGCGCCGAGGATAAGCGCCACTGCGCTGCGCTTACGCATTGAACCAAGCCTCTTCGAGCGACGAGCACAGCACGGGGCTACGCTGATGCTCCGCCTGTTCGAGATCGGCGATCGCCTGCGCCTCCTCGTCCGCACGAACGATGCGCGTTTCGAGGATGGTGGCGCGGTCGGGGTGCAGGACGAACAGATGTTCGCGGTCGTCGCGGCGGAGGAGGATGATCGACCGCTTGCCGTCGATCTGGATGCGTTCGACCAGCTCGACGCGGCGGCCGAGCTTGGCGCCGACGCGGCCGGGCAGCGCGATATCGTAGCGGCGGACCAGCCACAGCGCGGCCGCGAGCATGCCCAGCACGACGCCAAGACCGCCCATCGTCCGCAACAGCGCGGCGATATCCATCAACGATGCTCCCGCGGAATGACCTGGGTCACTTCGAGCGACATCTGGTCTTCGTCGACCAGCACGCGGCCCTTCGCGACCAGCTTGCCGTTGACATAGACCAGGGTCGGGTCGTCGTGACCGCAATCCAGCGCGATCATCGCGCCGCGCCCCATCGCCAGGATCTGGCGGATCGGCAGATTGGTCGATCCCAGGACGATCGACAGATCGATGGTGATATCCTCGAGTACGGACATGAATGTTCCTTCCTTGAGGCCATCATAGGAAAGAATTGCCGGGTCCCGACCGGGGCCGGAACTTTTTGCCTATTAGGGAAAGGTGGGTGTCATCACGGCGCCCGACGGAGACAATCATGGACCTGACCGACGCGGTACAGGTGTCGGCATCCGGACTGCGCGCGCAGTCGCTGCGGATGCGCGTCATTGCCGAAAACCTCGCCAATGCGGACTCCGTATCGGCATCGCCCGGCGGCGATCCCTACCGCCGTAGGGTCGCGAGCTTCAGTGCCGACGTCGATCGCGCGAACGGCACGAACGGCGTCAAGATCCGCTCGGTCGACGCGGACAAGACCGCCTTCCAGCGCGCCTATCAGCCGGGCAGTCCGGCCGCCGACGCCAAGGGCTATGTGCTGATGCCGAACGTCAATCCGCTGATCGAAGCGGCCGACATGAAGGCCGCACAACGCGCCTACGAAGCCAATCTCAACGCCATCGAAGCGGCCAAGAGCCTGACGATGCGCACCATAGACCTTTTGAAGTAAGGACGAACAACGATGTCCATCGGAGCATTGGATGCGACCTCCGCCTATGGCCGGGCGCTTGGTATCGGCAAGGACTCGGGCGGGTTGCTCGGCAAGGCCGGCGGGGTCGGCGCAAGCTCGGGTGCGGGCGGGTTCGGCGACATGGTCGAACACCTCGTCGGCGATGCGGCAGGCTCGATGCGGGCCGCCGAATCCGCGAGCGCGAAGCAGGTCGCGGGCAAGGGCGACCTGATCGACGTCGTCACCGCGATGGGCGCGGCGGAAACCGCGCTCGATACCGTCGTCGCGGTGCGCGACCGCGTGGTCAGTGCCTATTCCGACATCATGCGGATGCAGATCTGACATGTCGCCGACCGACGTCATCGAAATCACGCGGTCCGCGCTGGTCGTCGTGCTGACGGTCTGCGGACCGTTGCTGCTCACCGCGCTCATCGTCGGCGTCGCGGTCAGCCTCATGCAGGCGCTGACCCAGGTGCAGGAGCAGACGCTGACCTTCGTGCCGAAACTGGTCGCGATGGGCGTCGTGCTGATGCTCACGCTGCCGATGATGGGGCATGCGATGGCCGATTTCACGCACCTCGTCGCCGACCGCATCATCCATGGCTGACACGCTCAACGGCATCCCGATCTGGGCGGTCGCGTTCCTCGTGCTGTTCGCGCGGGTCGGCGCGGTGCTGATGGTCCTGCCGGTCTTCTCGGAGGATGCGATTCCTGCGCGAATCCGGCTGATGATCGCGTTCGGGATGACCGCGGGGCTGTGGGGAATCCTGTCGCCGCACGTCCAGTCGGTGACGCAGAACATCGATGCGCTCCCCGGCGTGATCCTGTGCGAATTGCTGACCGGCCTCGGCCTGGGCATGCTGGTGCGGATCATGTTCATGGCGATGGCGATCGCCGGATCGATCGCCAGCCTCCAGGTCGGGCTGACCTCGGCGATCGTCGCCGACAGTTCGCAGGGCGGGCAGGCCAGCATCCTGTCGAAATTCGTCGGCGTCGCCGCCGGCGTGATCTGCATGGCGCTGCTCGTCCATCATCTCTGGATCGCCGCGATCGTGCGGTCCTATGACGTCTTCCCGGTCGGCGGCGTGCCGGCAGCGGGCGATTTCGCGGCGCTCGCAGTCAAGACCGTCAGCCGGTCGATGGCGCTCGGCGTCAGCCTTGCCGCGCCGATGATCGTCTACGGGATCGTCTTCAACGTCGCGCTCGGCCTGTCCGCGCGGCTGGCCCCCGCGATCCAGATCTTCTTCGTCGCGCAACCGCTCAATCTGCTGTTCGGCCTCGCGCTGTTCTCGACGCTGCTCGGCGTGATGCTGACCGTGTTCGCGGCGTCGATGGGCAGCTGGATCCAGGCGGGCTGGGGCTGATCGGATGGCGGACAAGGACCAGAAGACGCATGACCCGACCGGCAAGCGGCTCGAGGATGCGCGCAAGAAGGGCGATCTGCCGAGCGCGCCGGAGATGCGGCATGCAGCGATCTTCGCGGCGATGCTGGCGGTCATGGGCGGTCTCGGTGTTCACGCGTTCTCGCGATTGGCGACGATGCTGGTGCGGCTATGGGGGCAGGCGGAGGATTATTCGCTCGCGCCGGACGGTGCGCAGAACATCGCCAGCGGGATCATCTTTCAGATCGGCGTGGTCTTCGCCCCACTGTTCGGCGCGCTGGTCGCGTTCGCGATTCTCGGCGGCGTGATGCATGGGCGGCCGACGATCTCATGGTCGCGGGTCTCGCCCAAATGGAGCAAGCTCTCCCCGATCTCGGGCGCCAAAAAATTGTTCGGCAAGCAGGCGCTGGTCGAGTTCGCCAAGACGCTGGCGAAACTGTCGGTGATCGTCGGGGTCGCGGTCTGGGCCTTGTGGCCGCGCGCGAACGCACTCGACAGCCTGGTCGGTGCGGATGCGGCGGATATCGGGACGACCGCCGCCGGGCTGGTCGTGATGCTCGTCAAGACGGTCGCGGTACCGGTCGGTGCGATCGCGCTGGCCGATCTGATCTGGCAGCGCCGCACTTGGTTCTCGAAGCTGAAGATGTCGCTTCAGGAGATCAAGGACGAGCACAAGCAGAGCGAGGGCGATCCCAAGATCAAGGCGAAGATCCGCTCGATCGCGATCCAGCGGTCGCGGCGGCGGATGATGGCCGCGGTGCCGGGCGCCAGCGTGATCATCACCAATCCTACGCATTATGCGATCGCGCTGAAATACGATCACGGTCGGATGGGCGCGCCGGTGGTGGTGGCGAAGGGTGTCGATACGATCGCGCTCAAAATCCGCGAGATCGCGACGCAGGCGGGCGTGCCGATCGTCGAGAACCGGGTGCTGGCGCGTGCGCTGTACGCCAGCGTCGAGATCGACCGGCCGATTCCAACCGAACATTACGCGGCGGTCGCCGAGGTGATCGGCTACGTCATGCGGATCGCCAAGCGCCTGCGCTAGGCTGCGCGAATTACGTCAGGCGTTGAGGTCGAGCTTGGCCAGTTCGACGCGGACGCGCACTTCGAGGTCGCGCGCGACCTTTGCGAACTCCGGAGTCACGGCGGCATCGTCGGGCACGACGAACGCCTCGACCCATGTGGCCAGCTCTTGCACGCGTTCGGGAGGCGCGGCACCGTGCGCGAGATCGTCGCGCAACCGCTCGAGCAACGTCAGGCCGCGATCGGCGTCCTCCGCGATTTTCCGTCGACGTTCCGAGACCGGATCGACCGCGGCGAGCGCGACCATCATCTGAACCGAGGTCGCCGAGGTCGGGACCACTGGCGGGGGCGTCGATGGTGGTGCCTCGGCGGTGGCCGCGGTGGCCGAGGCGACAGCGGCGGGCAGCGCGAAACCATCGCGGGTGCGCGTGTCGGCAAGCATCGATTGGAGCAGCGGCGTGATGCCGTCGATCCGCATTATTCGTCCCTTCGGTCGGCGGGCGCCATTCCTATCCTATAAGAAATTTGATGTCCAACGTCTCGCGAAAGCCCCGGCCATGCGCCTCCGTCTTGTTTCTCTGATCTGCGCCGCCCTGGCTGCCGCGCTCGGCGTGGTGCCGGCGTCGGCAGGCACGCGCGTGAAGGACATCGTCGATGTCGAGAACGTGCGGTCGAACCAGCTCGTCGGCTACGGGCTGGTGGTCGGCCTTGCCGGCACCGGCGACCGGGTCCGCAACGCGCCGTTCACCGAGGAATCGCTGCAGGCGATGCTCGAGCGGATGGGCGTCAACGTCCGTGATTCCTCGATGAAGCCGGCCAACGTCGCCGCGGTTTCGGTGATCGCGACGATGCCGCCGTTCGCGCGCAAGGGCTCGACGATCGACGTCCAGGTCGCCGCGCTCGGCGATGCCACCAATCTGCAGGGCGGCGTGCTGCTCGTGTCGTCGCTGCGCGCGCTCGACGGCAAGATCTATGCGGTCGCGCAAGGGCCGGTCGCGGTGTCGGGGTTCAAGGCACAAGGGGCCGGCGCGAGCGTCAGCCGCGGAGTCGCGACCTCGGCGCGGATCGCCGGCGGCGCGATCGTCGAGGAGGAGGTGCCCTATGCGCTGCGCTCCGCGACCAGCCTCAAGCTCGCGCTCAAGAACCCCGATTTCACGACCGCGCGGCACATCGCGGTGGCGATCAACGGTCGGTTCGCCGGGACCGCGAAGGTACTCGATCCCGGCACGGTCGAGATCGCGCCGGCGGCGTCGTTTACCGGCGACTCGGTCGATCTGCTCGGCGAGATCGAGAATCTGCCGATCGCGGTCGATCAGCCCGCGCGGATCGTCATCAACGAGGCGTCGGGCACGGTCGTGATGAGCGCCGACGTGCGCATCAGTCCGGTCGCGATCGCGCAAGGCGGGCTGACGATCAGCGTCAGCGAGACCCCGGTCGCGTCGCAGCCCGCGCCGTTCTCGAACGGGCAGACCGTGGTGCTGCCGCGAACCCGCGTCGCGGTCGACGATGGCGGCGGCGCGTCGCTGGCGATGGTCGGCGGCTCGGCCTCGCTGCAATCGCTGGTCAGCGGGCTCAACACGCTCGGCGTGTCGCCCCGCGACCTCATTACCATTCTCCAGGCGGTCAAGAGCGCGGGCGCGCTCCAGGCCGAGATCGAGGTTCAGTGATGCCCATCGATACGCCCATTGCCGCCATGCCGGCCGTAACCCCGGTCGCCATGCCCTCCGTCACGCCGAAAGCGCCGTCTTCTGCAGCGGCGAAGGGTACGGAGGCGAAGACCGCGAAGTCGTTCGAGGCGGTGTTCCTCGGCCAGATGACCCAGATGATGATGGAGACGGTCGAGACCGACGGTCCGTTCGGGGGTGGTCACGGCGAGGAAATGTTCCGCGGCGTGCTCGCCGAAAAGCTCGGCACCGCGATCGCGGCGAAGGGCGGCATCGGTCTGGCACCCGCCGTCATGGCGCAGATCATCAAATTACAGGGAGGAACGACGCGTGATTGAACTGGTCAAGAGCCTGACGTCGCTGGCGATGATCCTGGACGAGGAAAACGACCGGCTGACTCGCCCGGCCAATGCCAGCGACCTGCCCGAACTGGTCGCGGCGAAGATCCGGCTGGCGGGCATCGTCGAGGCGGAATCGATCCGCCTCGCGCGCGAGCGGCCACGCTGGCTCGACGACCTGCCCGAGGAGGAGCAAGGCGAAATCCGGTCGTTGCTGGAGACGCTGGTCCGTCGGCTCGGCGTGAACGCGAACCTGCTCGAGCGCCGCATCGCGATGTGTGACGAGATCATGGGTGCGATCGCCGCCGAGGCGCGGCGTCTGACCGGCGCGAAGAGCGCGGTGTACGGCGTCCGCGGTACGTTGCTGTCGAGCGAGCAGGCCACGCCGATCTCGATCAACGGCCATTTCTGACCCACCGCGACGCCGTTCCGACACGTCACCACGACAATGCCGCGCCGCTGCGACCGGGAGGTCCGGCGGCCCCCTATAGATACTGCGTACGGGGCGGGGGCCCTTCTGGAGATCCACATGAAATTCCTCGATAATATTAAGATACCGACGAAGATCGTCGCGTTGCTGCTGATGCTCGGTGCGATCACGATGTTCATCGCCTGGAATGGCTCCCGTCGGATCTTGATCGCCGACAACGCCAATACCGAAATGACCGAAAACATGGCGAATACCGTCCAGCTTGTTCGTGCGACCCGGATGGCCGTGCAGATGAGCAACGCGGCCTTCGCGACCGTCGTCTATGACGGCGCCAGCCCGGAAGCACGCGACGCCGCGCAGAGCGAGTTGTCCAACTACAACGCGGCCCGCGATCTGTTCGGCGCGGTCGAAAAGCAGGAGCCGGCGCTGAAAAGTCAGCTGGGCTCGTTTATCGCGCAGCTCGACCAGAGCCACGCGTTCACCTCGCGCGCTGCCGCACTGGGATTGCAGAACCGTAACGCGGAAGCCACCGCCGTTATCGGTCAGGCTCGTCCTCTGATCGCGAAACTGTCCGCCGATCTCGTGGCGTTCAATGACGCGCGGATCGCGGCCGCCAACAAGTCCGCCGACGAACTGACGATCGTCGCGAACTCGACGTCGACGACGATGATCGTGATGGGCATCATCGGCGTGGTCGCTGGCGTCGGGCTTGCACTGATCGTCACGCGCAGCGGTATCACCGGTCCGCTTGCCAAGCTGCAGAGCCGGATGGGCGAGATCGCCGCCGGCGACTATACGCAGGACGTGACGGGCACCGACCGCGGCGACGAGATCGGTGCGATGGCCAAGGCCGTGAAGGTGTTCCGCGAGAACGGCATCGCCAAGGACGCCGCTGACGCTGCCAAAGCACGCGCCGATGGCGAGCAGAAGATGGTCGTCGATACCGTGTCGACGCATCTGTCCGAGCTGTCGGCGGGTGATCTGACGGCCGCGATCAAGGCCGACTTCCCGCCTGAGTACGGCGCGCTGAAGAGCAACTTCAATGAGGCGCTCGACAATCTGCGCGGGCTGATCAGCTCGGTCAGCGAAAGCGCACTGACCATCCGCACCGGCTCGGGCGAAATCGCGCAGGCTTCGGAAGATCTCGCACGCCGTACCGAGAGCAACGCCGCCTCGCTCGAGGAAACCGCGGCTTCGGTCACGCAGATGGATGGCCGCCTGAAAGCAAGCGCGTCGGCATCGACAAAGACCGTCGAGCGCGCCGACCAGGCGATCGCCACCGTCGGTGGTGGCCGTGCGGTCGCTGACGAAGCGGTGCAGGCGATGGGCCGGGTGTCGGAGAGCGCCAAGGGCATCGACAGCGTGATCGAAGGGCTCGACAAGATCGCGTTCCAGACGCGCGTCCTGGCGATGAACGCAGCGGTCGAAGCGGGTCGTGCGGGTGACGCAGGGCGCGGTTTCGCGGTGGTTGCCGATCTCGTCTCGGCGCTGGCGATGCGCGCCGAGGAAGAGGCCAAGCGCGCACGTGACCAGCTGACGGTCACGCAGACCGATATCGTGACCGCGGTCGAAGCGGTGCAGAAGGTCGATGGCGCGCTCGCCAATATCTCGGGCGATGTCGGCCAGGTGCACGAGCTGCTCGCGACGATGGCGGCGGACAACCAGGCGCAGTCGGCGGCGATCACGCAGATCTCCGCAGCGATCGGCACGATGGACCAGTCGACGCAGCAGAACGCGGCGATGGTCGAGGAAACTTCGGCAGCCGCACGCAACCTGGCGAGCGAAGTCGGCAACCTCGCCGATCAGGCGAGCCGCTTCAACGTCGGCAATGGCGGCGCAAGCAGCGGCGCCCGCGCGAAGATCCAGCAAACCTTCGGCAAGGCACTGAGCCAGCCGAGCTCGGGCTATGCCTCGCCGGTCAAGCCGCTCCCGGCCGCGGCGATCCCCGCGCTGGTCCGTTCGGACGACGATTGGAACGAGTTCTGATCGAGGCCTAGCCGCAAGGCTGAACAGGAAGCCCGCGTCCCCAACCAAGGACGCGGGCTTTCGTGCGTCTGGGGGAGATCGGATATCGAGGTCAGGGCCTAAGCCGCGGGCAACACGCGCGACTTTAACAATTGTTCCCTTCGCACCCGAATAATCCGCGGGCGTCCTATCATGAAGGAGACACACCCTCCCACCGAAAAGGCCTCGCCATGGTCTCTCGTACCCTGGCCCGCATCGCGTTGCTGCTGGCGTTCACCCCGATCTCCGCGACGCCGGTTCTGGCCCAGGCCAAGGATTCGGTGGTCGCGACGGCGACGCCCGACACCGCCGCGCAGACCACCACGCGGGCGACGCCGATCGCCACGGTCTATCCGGCCGAAGCGGCGGGCGATGGTGCGGTGAGCGCGGGGTATGCGATCGCGCGCTGGGCGGAAAACTGGACGCGGTACCGCGATCCCGCGCTGCGCGACGATCCGCTCGATCGGTTGAAGTTCATCCCGATCGCTGGCCGCGACGACGTCTATCTGACGCTGTCCGGCGAAATCCGTGGCCGCGTCGATACCGTCACCAATCCCGGTGCGCGCGACGCTGAAAAGATCCGGCAGCGCGAGCTGCGGCTGTTCGCGGGCAGCGATCTCCATCTAGGAGCGCATGTCCGCCTTTACGGCGAGCTGGCGCATGGCGGTGTCGCCGGCGACCGTGCGACGCAGGCGGGCGCGAACATGCGCAACACGCTGATCGTCCAGCAGGCGTTCGCCGAGGTTTCGACCGCGCTGGACGGCGGCGATGTCGGCGTCCGCTATGGTCGCCAGATCTTCGCGGACGGGCCTGGCGTGCTGGTCAGCCAGGGCGATGCGGGCAACATCCAGGTCGTCCTGAACGGCGCCCGCGGCTGGGCGCATTTCCACGCGGTCCGCGCCGACGTGTTCGACTTGCGGTTCACGCGCTACGGTACCGGCGGCACCGACGACGATCGCGTCGATCATGCGCGGCGTTTCTCGGGCGTCACGACCGGCATCGTCCTGCCGCAGACCTGGTTCGGCGGATCGAAACTGTATCTCGAGCCCTTCGCGTGGCGGTTGCGCCGCGACGCGGTCACCTTCGGCAGCGACACCGCGCGCGAGGCACGCCGGTTCTACGGGCTGCGGCTGTGGGGCGATGCCGGGCGCGTGACGCTCGACTGGAGCGCCAATCGGCAGAGCGGTCGGTTCGGCCCACGCGCGATCGACGCGTGGCAGGTGTTCGCGGCGCAGACCGTCCGGCTCGGCGACGCGGGAACGTCACCGCGGATCGGCCTGCACGTCGATTACGGATCGGGCGGCGGCGCCTATCGGAACGGTTCGCTTCACAACGCGGCGGCACCGGTGCTCGATGGCGGCTATTTCAGCTATCAGGATGCCTTTTCGCCGACCAATTTCGTCGCGGTCGCGCCCAACTTCACGCTGTCGCCGATCACGCGCGTCCGCCTCACCGTCGAAGCGCAGCGGGTCTGGCGGGCGAAGGTCGACGACGCCGTCTATGCGGCGAGTGGTCGCGCCTATGCGGGCACGCAGTCGGTCCGCGGCATGCACGTCGCCGACGTCGCCCGCGCGCAGCTCGTCTGGTCGGTCGCGCCGCGGGTCTCGATCACCGGTCGCTACGAACATCTGATCGCACGATCGGTGCTGACGCGGAGCGGGTTCCGCAACAGCGACGGCCTGAGCGGCTGGATCAGCATGAAGCTGTAGCCGCACGGCCATCCGGTCGAACGAATTCATAACAGTCCGAGGTTTTGCGCGATCTTCCGCGTGGCCGAGGTCGAACAGGAGAGACGTCAAATGGGAATGCTCAACAACGCGAAGATCTCGACCAAGGTCGTATCCTTGCTCGTGCTGCTGGGATGTATCACGCTGGCGATCGCGTGGTTCGGATCGTCGAAGATCGCGATGATCGATGCGTCGTATTCGCAGCTCACGGACCAGAAACTGACCGGCACGATGTTCCGCTCGCGGGGCAACTCCCGGATAAACGCGATGATGTACGACGGGTACAAGATCGCTGCGGTTGGCGCGAACAGCGAGGAGGGGCGCAAGACGCTCGCGAAATTCCAGGTCGATGCCGACAAGATCGCATCCGATCTGGAACGCGGCAAGGTCGCCAATCCGCCGGCAGTTGCCGAACTCAACGAGACCTTGCGCGGGATGCAGCAGGTTCGCGGTATCATCGAACGGGCGAACCAGATGAGTGCCCAGAACCGCAGCGCCGAAGCGATCGCGCTGCTCGGCCAAGCGGACGCGGTGATGACTCCGGTGTTCGAGAAGTCGCTGACGCTGGTGGATCGCAACAGCGATCAGGCAGCGGTCGCGTCGAATGATTTGTCTGCCGTGAGCGCATCGACCATCACCATGCTGTATGTCGTCGCGATCATGGCGATCATCGCCGGCGTCGGTCTGGCGATGCTGATCACGCGCTTCGGGATCACCGGGCCGCTCAATCGTCTCCAGGCGCAGATGGGCGACATCGCCGGTGGCAACTATGCCAAGGACGTCGAGGGCACGGATCGTGCGGACGAAGTCGGCGCGATGGCCAAGGCGGTGAAGGTGTTCCGCGAGAACGGCATCGCCAAGGACACCGCTGACACCGCCAAGGCACGCGCCGATGCCGAACAGAAGATGGTCGTCGATACCGTATCGACGCATCTGTCCGAGCTGTCGGCGGGTGACCTGACCGCGGCGATCAAGGCCGACTTCCCGCCTGAGTACGGCGCGCTGAAGAGCAACTTCAACGAGGCGCTCGACAATCTGCGCGGGCTGATCAGCTCGGTCAGCGAAAGTGCGATGACGATCCGCACCGGCTCGGGCGAAATCGCGCAGGCGTCGGAAGATCTCGCACGCCGTACGGAAAGCAACGCCGCCTCGCTCGAGGAAACCGCAGCGTCGGTTACGCAGATGGACGGCCGTCTGAAGGCGAGTGCGTCGGCGTCGACGCAGACCGTCGAGCGCGCCGACCAGGCGATCGCCACCGTCGGGGGTGGCCGTGCGGTCGCCGACGAAGCGGTCCAGGCGATGGGGCGTGTTTCGGAGAGCGCCAAGGGCATCGACAGCGTGATCGAAGGGCTCGACAAGATCGCGTTCCAGACGCGCGTGCTGGCGATGAACGCCGCGGTCGAAGCGGGCCGTGCAGGTGACGCAGGGCGTGGTTTCGCGGTGGTCGCCGATCTCGTCTCGGCCCTGGCGATGCGCGCCGAGGAGGAGGCCAAGCGCGCACGCGACCAGCTGACGGTCACGCAGACCGATATCGTCACCGCGGTCGAAGCGGTGCAGAAGGTCGATGGCGCACTCGCCAATATCTCGGGCGATGTCGGCCAGGTCCACGAGCTGCTCGCGACGATGGCGGCGGACAATCAGGCGCAGTCGGCGGCGATCACGCAGATCTCCGCGGCGATCGGCACGATGGACCAGTCGACGCAGCAGAATGCGGCGATGGTCGAGGAAACCTCGGCAGCCGCACGCAACCTGGCGAGCGAAGTCGGCAACCTTGCCGATCAGGCAAGCCGCTTCAACGTCGGCAATGGCGGCGGAAACAGCGGCGCCCGCGCGAAGATCCAGCAGACCTTCGGCAAGGCGCTGAGCCAGCCGGGCGCAGGCTATGCCTCGCCGGTCCGCCCGCTGCCGGCCGCGGCGATCCCGGCGCTGGTCCGTTCGGACGACGATTGGAACGAGTTCTGATCGACGCTTAGCCGCAAGGCTCGACAGGAAGCCCGCGTCCCCAACCAGGGACGCGGGCTTTCGTGCGTCTGCGGATATCGGGGCAGGCGCCACGATCGGAACGCCCAGTCGGTCCGAAGAACGCCCGTTTAGCAGTCGATCCACCGTCAGGAGGAGAGGGCCGGAGACTACCGGAGGACGACGGCCAAGGTATGGGGCGACGGTCTACATCGGGCGAAATTAGTCAACTGCTAAATATGGCATCGTTTGGCTAGATGATTTGGTGGGCTGTCGACCCAATCAATCGGTCTTGCTACTAAAGTAGACGACCGGCTTCCCTTCGTTTTCACTAACCGCGCGGCAGCTTCACGCGAACAACTATGACCTACGACTCCGCATCGCAGGGTCGGACGTGGACCATTGACGAGAATAGCGCTGGCAAGTTCTCCCGGTTTGCAGCGTTGACGCTGACGCGAGCGAGTGGGACAAAGCGGTGATCCGCAACGCCTTGGGCTTCGTCACCAAGTGAGTTGTAGAAAAGCATAGGAGTTGGCTCATGGCTCGCATCAACTTTATCGAGCTTCCCGCAGGCGACCTCGGCGCGGCTCGGACCTTCTACTCGACGGTGTTCGGGTGGAAACTGACCGACTTCGGACCCAGCTACTCATGCACCATGACCGGCAATGTCGATCTGGGGTTACAGGGTGACATGAGCGAAGCCCCAAGGGCGCCTTTGCCGGTGGTGCTGGTGGACAACATCGAAGCGGCGCAAACCGCTGTCACGAAGTCCGGCGGGACTATCAGCAAGCCGATCTTCTCCTTTCCCGGCGGTCGGCGCTTTCATTTTCTTGATCCCAACGGGCTTGAGCTGGCGATCATGCAGACGGGATGATCCGGCGTTCTCGGAATAGCATCGGTGCCGAGAACGCCCGTGCCTTCGCTGGCGGTTCCCAATCGACATCTTGCCTGTACCTTGCGCTTCTTACCATCGGGCGACACGATAAAGGCATCATGTACTAGCCGGTAAAGAGGAGGGGTAATCGATGGGAGTGTCGCTCTATGATCTAGCGGTGCCAACCTTTTTGCAGACGGCGCGAGCTATCGGAGGCGTCCTTGATCGTGCGGCAACGTATTGCGGAGAGGTGGGCGATGATCCGGACGATCTAGTAAGCGCGCGCCTCTTCGATGACATGGCACCTTTTCACTTCCAGATCGAGGCGCTCTGGCATCATGCCGTGTGGGGGCTGGAGGCTGCGAAAACTGGCGCGTTCACTCCTCCGGCTCTTGTCGGAACCGTTCCCTTCGCCGCTTTGCGGGAAATAGTGAGGCTAGCGGTAACGACGCTAGAAGCGTTGACCCGGGAAGAGGTCAATAGCTGGTCAGGCAAGAACTTGGACATTGTTGTTTTCCGGCCGGTTGACGAGAAAAATGTCGCCACTTCGGCCTGGGGTCCTCAGACCCTAGCTTTCACGCCAGAAGCCTTCATCCTCTCGTACTCACTACCCAACTTCTATTTCCATGCCGTTACGGCCTACGACATCCTGCGCGCACGGGGCGTGCCGATCGGAAAAGGGGATTACGAGGGTCGATTGCGTATCCGATCAGGTTAGCCAAGGTTACACACTTTCATTCTCAAAACTCGATGCTTTTCTAGAAAGGCGGGAGCTGCCCAATTTCGGCTATCACTACCTGCCTTCCCTAAAGCAGAAAGTCCGCGTTCCTCTCTTTTTGGTCATTCCGCTGACGCCTGCCCGCTCCCCTAGCGGGAGGCGCTGCACGCTGCGACCGGTGCTGGAAGGCTTGGCGTCGCGTGCGCTCAAAAGGGCGCGGAAATGCGAAAGCCCCGGCGTGCGGGGGCACGCCGGGGCTCGCTGACTGCCGGTCGGGTGGATCTCAGCTGGCGGTGAGGCGGATCAGCTTGTCCATCGGCAGCTGCGTGCCGTTGACGCCGAGCGTGACCGAGCCGCCGGCGCCGCCGCCGACCACATCCTGGACGAGGCCGGTGCTGGTGATGCCGACCGGTACGGCCTGGCCGTTCGCATCGATGCCGGTCAGCGAGAGCGTATAGGCGCCGTCGGCGGCCTTCGATCCGTCGGCCAGCGTCCCGTCCCACGCGACGCGGCCGGTCAGCCCGTCGGGCGCGATATCGCGCGTCGCGACGGTCTTGCCCGACGCGTCCGCGAACGTCGCGGTCAACGTGGTGATCGCGCGGTCGGTCTTGTACCCCCATTGCGCAGGGCCGGTCGACGACAGGCCGGAGACGGGCGTGTCGAACGACGCCTGCCGGCCGATGAAGCCCGATGCCTGCGCCATGTTCTGCGTCGACAGCTGCGTGAGGATCTCCTGCAGCGTCGAGGTCTGCTTCGTGGTCTGCTGGACCTGCGTGTATTGCGCGAGCTGTTGCGTGTACTCGGTCGAATCCATCGGCTTCAGCGGATCCTGGTTCTGCATCTGCGTCGTCAGCAGCTTCAGGAACAGGTTGAAGTCGGAGGTCGCGCCCGAGACCGTGCCGTTCTTGTCCTGCGCGGTCAGGGCGGTGCCGATCGTGGAAACTGTCATGCTGTCATCCTCAGGCCATCAGGTCGATGCGGCCGCGCGGGTTGAGCGGTCGCCAAACGGGATCGATGTCGGCGCCGCCATCGGCGTCGGCGTCATCGGAATAATAGGGGCTGGCCGGCTGGTGCTGGCGCGGCTGGCCGTCGGCCGTGCCGTTGTTGCCGCCACCGGTTCCGGCGCCACCAGTTCCGGCGCGCGTATCGAAGCGCAGGCTCTGCTGATCCGCGCGGACGCCGGCATCGCCGAGCGCACGGTTGAGATCGGCACTGTCGCGGCGCAGCAGGTCGAGCGAGGCGGGGTTGTCCGCCGAGACGACCGCGCGCAGCACGCCGTCGTCGTCGAAATGCATCCGCACCTCGATCCGGCCCAGGTCGCGCGGATCGAGCCGGACCGTCATCGCCTCGCCGCCGTCGGTGCGGACGTGGCGCGCGATCGCGACGCCCATGTCGTGGCCCATCTGGCCGGGGGTCGGCGTGACGGTAACCGTGGCCGTGGCCGTGGCAGGTGTCGACGCGGTGGCGAGCGGCTGGGCGCTTGCCGCGGTCGGTATGGCCTGGGCGTGCACGGGCGTGACCGCGGACGGCATTGCCGGCGCGGTGTCCGCCTGCTGTCCGACGATCGGGGTACCGGCAGGTAGCGCGTCGGGTTTCGTCAGCGGCGCAAAGGGGGTGGCGGAGTCCGTGGGCTCCGCGCCGGGGGGCGCCTGTGTCGGCGCGCTGGCGTCAGGTAAGGTTGCGACCGAGCGTGGCGCGGTCCGGCCGGCACCTGGCGACGGGGGCGTTGTATCGTCGTCGGAGCGGAGATTGGCGCCGGCCTGGTGCGGCGTCGCCATCTGCGCCACAGCGTTTGCCGGTGGTGTCACGAGGACTGCCGCAAGTGGCGCCGACGCGTCGAGTGCCGGCGTCTTCTCCGCCGTGCCCAGCTGCTCAACATTCGGTGCGGATGCGGGGGCGGTTTTTTCGTCCGGCTCCGTCTGCGTCGTGCCGGCTTTCCCGCTGCGTGCCGCTGTGATGAGGCGTCCCGTTATCGTACCAGCAGCAGCCGGGGCTGACGCCGTTGGAGCTGGCGTCGTTGGAGCTGGCGTCGTTGCGGGATTGGCGGGCGACGCCGTGGGGGGGACTGGAACCAGTGCGATCGCGGGCGAAGGCTGTTTCGTCGACGGCAGCGTGCGGTCCACCACGGTCTCGTCGTCGGAGGCCGGCGTGTCCTTGACCGCGCCGCGGACCGAAGTCGTTGACGCGATCTGAGTCAGTTTCGGAGACGACCGCGACGCGGTTTTTGATGCCGCCATCGCGGTTGCCGAAGCTGAGCTCGGCGCGGGCTTCCCGGCGGTAGAAGGCAAGGCTGCGTCGCCGGTACCATCACCCGTCGGCGCGGACGGCTTCGCGTCCGCCTCGGTTGGTGTTGTGGTCAGCGCGGTCTGCGATGGTCGATTGCCGATAGCTGCCGCCGTGGGGTTGGCGAGCGCAAGCTTGGTGGTCGGCGCAGGCGTAGTGACTGCGGGCGACACGGCTGTGTCAGTCGGTTCCGTCTTCGGGTCACTCGGCACGGGGCCCGAGCCTTCTGCATTCGAAGCGGCCGTCGCCGGGTTGGGCGGGGCAGGGACCGACTGCGCGCCGGGGGTCGACATTGCAGGCATAGCGGTCGCGAGCCCGTAGGTGTCGGCGATCAGCCGCGCGGCGGGGGGCGACGACGCCGTCCCCGTCTGTGCCAGCACGATCGGTGCGCCACCGGATCGGACGGAGGCGAAGGGCAGCTGTGACGTCGCGTCGGCAGCCGTCGCGATACGCGATCCTTGCCCCGGCTTCGTCGGGCCGAACCCCGTTCCGGCGAGTGCCGCGCCGAAGCCTGCGTCGGACGAGGTCGCCGGTAGCTTGCCGGCAACCGCGACGGCGTCGAGACCTGGCAACACGGAGAAGCTCGGCGGGGTCATGCGTGTCCTCGACGCGGTGATCGGCGTATCATCGTCTCATTATAGGCGGTTCTCGGACTGTCGGGCGCGGCGGTCATCCAACCACCCCGAGCGACCGGATCCGCGCTCTCGCGTGGACTTCGTTCTGCGAGAGGACGACGGTGGCGGGGCGGACGCGTTCGATGATCGAGCGGACGAACGGCCGGATCGCCGGATTGGTCAGCAGGCACGGGATCTCGCCCTCGGTCGCGAGCCGGTCGAAGGTCTCGCGGATCGCGGCGAGGAACGCGTGGAGGCTCGACGGCGCCATCGCCAGATGCCGGTCGTCGCCTTGCCCGACCAGGCTTTCGGCGAACGCCTCGTCCCATTCGCCCGACAGCGTGACGATCGGAATCGCCCCTTCGCGCGTCTGCTGCGCGGAAATCTGACGCGCCAGCCGGCCGCGGACATGCTCGGTCATCTGGGTGATGTTGGCAGTCAGCGGCGCCGCCTCGGCGATGCCCTCGAGGATCGTCGGCACGTCGCGGATCGAAATCCCCTCGGCAAGCAGGTTCTGGAGGATGCGCTGCACGCCCGAGACGCTGATCTTGGCCGGGACGATATCGGCGACGAGCTTTTCCGACTCCTTGTGGACTTCGTTGAGCAGCTTCTGCGTCTCGGTATAGCTCAGCAGATCGGCGATATTGTCCTTCACCAGCTCGGTCAGGTGGGTGGTGATGATCGTGCCGCAATCGACCACGGTCAGACCGCGCATCCCCGCCTCGTCGCGCAGTTCGCGGTCGATCCACAGCGCAGGCAGGCCGAAGACGGGTTCGCGGGTCGCCTCGCCCGGCAGCGACAGCGAGTCCTGCGGCGGGTTGATGACGAGCAGGCGGTCGAGCCGGATCTCGCCACGCGCCGCCTCGGTCTCCTTGATGTGGACGACGTATTCGTTGGGCTTCAGCGCCATGTTGTCGAGGATCCGCACCGACGGCAGCACGAAGCCGAAATCGACCGCCATCTGCCGGCGCAGCGCGCGGACCTGATCGTCGAGCCGGGGCTCGCGGCGTTCGTCGTTGATGATCGGCAGCAGCGCATAGCCGATCTCGATCCGCACCGCGTCGATCGCGAGCGTGCGCGAGATCGGTTCCTCGTCCGGCATCGCATCGGCATCCGCCGCAGCCTTGTCCATGCGATCCTGCACCACGCGCGTGCGCGCATCGCGATCGAGCTTGTATGCCGCCCAGCCGCAAGCCGCCGAGAATATTGCGAACGGGATGAACGGCAGGCCGGGGATGATCGCCAGCATCCCCATCATCACCGAGACCATCCCGAACGCTTTGGGATAGCGGCCGAGCTGGTCGCCGAGCGCGGCACCGGTCTTGCCCGCGACGCCGCCCTTCGAGACGAGCAGGCCGGCGGCGATCGAGACGATCAGCGCGGGGATCTGGCTGACCAGGCCATCGCCGACCGTCAGCAGCGTATAGGTGTGGAACGCCTCGCCGAACGGTACGCCGTGGACCGCGACGCCCATGATCAGCCCGACGAAGACATTGATCGCGGTGATCAGCAACGCGGCGACCGCATCGCCCTTCACGAACTTCGACGCACCGTCCATCGCGCCGTAGAACCCGCTTTCGGCTTCGACTTCGGCGCGGCGTTCCTTGGCCTGGCGTTCGTCGATCGTGCCGGCGTTGAGATCGGCGTCGATCGCCATCTGCTTGCCGGGCATCGCGTCGAGGCTGAAGCGCGCGGCGACTTCGGCGATACGCCCGGCGCCCTTGGTGATGACGACGAAATTGATGACGATCAGGATCGCGAAGATGGTGAGGCCGATCACGGTCTCGCCGCCGATCAGGAATTCGCCGAACGCCGCGATCACGCCGCCGGCGGCATGCGAGCCCTCATGGCCGTGCGCGAGGATCAGCCGCGTCGAGGCGAGGTTGAGCCCGAGCCGCAGCATCGTCGAGATCAGCAGGATCGTCGGGAACGCCGACAGCTGGAGCGGCTTGTCGATGAACAGCGCGGTCATCAGGATCATGACCGACAGCGTGATCGACAGCGCCAGCCCGAGATCGAGCATCCAGCCGGGCATCGGCAGGATCAGCATGCCGATGATCGCGATCACCCCGACCGCGAGCGCCATGTCGCGATTGGCGCCGATGCGCTGCAGGAAGTTGGTGATGGCTGGCGGCATGACGATGCGGGTCCGGATCAGATAGGAGAGGGCAGGCGGGGAACGGGCTGCGTGGCCGGATCAGGTGGCGGGGATGATTGCGATCCCGGCTTCGACGAAGCTCTTCAGCTTGTTGCGCATCGTCCGGACCGAGATGCCGAGGATCCCCGATGCCGACGTGCGGTTGCCGCGACAGCGTTCGAGCGTCTTGAGGATCAGCGCGCGTTCGACATCCTCGACGGTGTGACCGACGAGACGGTCGACGCCGGGCGTCGCCTCGTCGGTGGTGCGGGCCAGACGCGTGCCGTCGGCGAGCACCAGATCGTCGGGACCGACCACCGGGCCGCGCGCGAGCACGGTGGCGCGGTGGACGACATCCTCGAGCTCCTGGACGTTGCACGGCCAGCTGTGGCGCGCGAGCAAGGCGAGCGCGGAGTCGGCGATCGGGCGAACCGCGATCTGCTCCACGCGGGCGGCTTGCTCGGCGAAATGCGCCGCCAGGGCGGGGATATCGCCGACCCGGTCGCGTAGCGGCGGCAGTGCGATCCGCACCGTGCCCAGCCGCGCGGCGAGGTCTGCATGGACCGTCCCGGCGGCGGCGGACACTGCCAGATCGGCGTGCGCGGAGGTGATGATCCGGGTGTCCGCATAGCCCGAGGCGAGCGCGTGCGCGAGCCGGGTCTGCGTGTCGAGCGGCAGGCGGTCGACCTCGCGGAGGAACAGCGTACCGCCGCGCGCCTCGTCGAGCTTGCCCCGCCGCGGCGGCAGGGTGCTACCGGCGGCGCGGCCGAACAGGTCGGCTTCGATCGCGGTCGGCGTGCCATGCGCGGCGTCGACGATCAGGAACCGACCGGTGCGTCCGGAGATGGCGTGGATCGAGCGCGCGAGCATCGTCCGCCCGGTCTTGGGTTCACCGACGATCGACAAGGCGATCCGGCTCGGTGCGATCGACCAGGCATAGCCGACCGCACGGACGAAGCTCGCGTCCTTGCCGATCAGCGTGCCCGGTGGTGCGGCCGCCGCGTTGGTGAGGATCGCGGCGATCAGCGCGTGGTCGGGTGGCAGCGAAACGTAGTCGCGCGCACCCGCCCGGATCGCAGCCACGGCCTGCTCGGCCTGGACGTCGATCCCGCAGGCGATCACCGGCATCACGAACGCCTCGATGCGGAGGCTGGTGATGAACCCGGCGACATCGGCGGCGACGTCGATCATCACCAGCCCGACGCTGGTCTCGCGCAGGATCGCCAGCGCCGTATCGATATCGTCCGCGATCGAGACGGTCGCACCGTTGTCGCGCGCCATCTGCGCGGCGACCTTCAGGACCGCATCCGCACCGATCAACAGCAGATGGGGGTCGTCGCCGGTGCGGATCACGCGCGATTTTCCTGCTGGAGGATTTCGGTCAGCGTGATGCCGAGCATGTTGTCGATCAGCACCACTTCGCCGCGGGCGATCAGGCGATCGTTGACGAAGATGTCGACCGGCTCGCCAACGCGGCGATCGAGTTCGACGACCATCCCGGCCTTCAGCTTGAGCAGGTCGCCGATCAGCATCTTCGATCGGCCCAGGACGGCGTGAACCTTGACCGGCACGTCGAAGACCGCCTGCAGATCGGCATTGCCGGACATCGCCGCGGCGGCGACATCGGCGGGGTCGTCGAACTCCTCGAGGAACGCGACGGGCACGATGTCGTCGGGGTCGGTAAGATGCGGCACGGGGTTGGTCATCTGCGTATCCATCATGCGTTCATCCATTGGCGAATTACGGCGGCGGCTTCGGGCGGGGCCGCGGTGATCGCGTCACCGACCCGGCGAAGCGCGCCGAATTTGACTTGGCCATCGACCTGCGCGAGCGCGATTTCCTCATCGAGCGCGGGGCCGTTGGCTTCGAGCAGCGGGCGCTGGACCCCGCCCGGCACGGCGCCGGACTGGTCGGGCAACGCGGCCAGCTCCGCGGTCTGCGCGGTGAGCAGGCGCTCCGCCGCGGTGCCGGTTTCGCCGCTCGCCTGCGGCCGGATCATCCTGAGCGCGACCAGCCCGACCCCGGCGATCAGCAACAGCTTGCCCAGCATCCAGAGCTGATCGACGGGCAGCCGCGACAGGAAGCCGGAGTCGGTATCCTTGAGGCTGTCGTCGGCGGCGAACGCCATGCTCTCGATCACGACGCTGTCGCCGCGGGCGGTGTCCGCGCCGACCGCATTCTCGACCAGCCGGGTCAGCCGCTGGATCTGCGCTGCGGGCAGTCCTTTGGCGCCGCCATCGACCATCACCGCGACCGACAGCCGCTTGATCCGGCCAGGTGCGCGGTCGACGACACTGTGCGTCTTGCTGTTGTCGTAGGTCGTATCCTCCGACGTCTCGTCATGCGCTTCGGTGCGGTTGGTCCCGGTGCCGCCGGCCTGCGGCTGCGCGTCGGGGAGCTGGCGGGCGATGCTCGCGCCTTGCGGGGCGGCCTGCGTGTCGGCGTTCTGATCCTTGCCGGAGACCGACACCTGATGCGCGATCACCTGCTTGTCGGGATCGAAGACGTTGGATTCCTCCTGCGTGCGGTCGCGGTCGATCTCGGCGGAGACTTCGGCGCGAACCTTGCCCTGGCCGACGATCGGCGCGAGCATCGCCTCGATCTCGTCGCGCATGCCCGCCTCGACGGTCGCCTGGCGTTCGTCGATGTCGCTCGATCCCATCGTTCCGGCGTCGCCCGCGCGGGCGAGCAACGCGCCGGTCTGATCGACGATCGAGACGGCTTCGGGCGACAGGTCGGGCACCGAGGATGAGACGAGGTAGCGGATCGACTGGACCGCTTCGGCACCGAGCCGACCCTTGGTCTTCACGGTGACCGCGGCGCTCGCCTTGGTGGTCTGGGTCGCGAACATCGCGCGGTCGGGCATGACGATGTGGACGCGAGCGCGGGAAATGCTTTGCAGCGTCTCCACCGACTTCGCCAGTTCGCCTTCGATCGCGCGCGTCTCGTTCATCTTGGCGCGGCTCGCGGAGACGCCGAACGGCTCCTCCTCGTCGAGCACGTCGTAGCCGATCTTGCCGCCCAGCTTCTCGCCGGCCATGCCCATCCGCAGTTCGGCGAGCTTGTCCTCGGGCGCCATGATCGAGGTGCCGTCGGCCGACAGCTGGAAGGCGACGTTCTGCGCCTTCAGCTTTTCGGCGATCGACTGCGCCGCGCTCGGGTCGAGGTCGGTGTAGAGAAACCCCATCGTCGAGTCGCCGCCGCGCGTCGCCACTACCGCGAGAACGGCGAGCAGCGCAGCAGCGATTCCTCCCATCAGGAGCAGGCGCTGGCGACCGATCTGCCCCAACACTGTCCGTATCTGATCCAAGCGAAACCCCATTCGAAACGGCAGCAATGCCTGATTTCATTATAGGAGAGACGCGAGGCGGCAGTTCTTGCCGGGCGGAAACTTTTGCCGACCGGTCCGCGCAGCGTTGCGCGCGATCATAAACGGTGGCCCCCGGAGCCAGGCGTCAGGTATTCCATGCACGCCGTAAGCCTGTTTCCCCGCGAAGGCGGGGATCCAGACTGGGCTCCCGCCTTCGCGGGAGAACAAGGAAGGGTGTGGCTCCGTCGAAAGGCAAAGGCGCTAAGTTTCGATCCTCCCCCTGCCGGGGAAGGATTCAGCGTTAACCGTCGACGCGTTCCAGGACGGGACCGAGCGCCGCTTCAACGGCGGCGATGCGCGTCGCGGCTTCGAGGACGACGCCGCCGCGGTCCCAGTGGATGTGTGCGTCACCGATCGCCAGCGCGGCATCCGCGTGGACGGTCAGCGCGAGGCGGCGGCGGTCGCCGTTCTGACGGATCGCCACGAGGCGTTCGATCTCGGGGACCAGATCGGGTGCGACGGCGACGCCGATCTCCTGCCCGCGGGCGACCTGTTGCAGCGCGCGGCCGATCGCCGCATCGATCGCGCCGCCGGGATATTCGACGAGCGCGCGACCGGCGAGCAGTTCCGCGGCGACGATCGCGACCGATGCCGCCTCGCGTGCGGCCTCCTGTGCCACGCTTTCGAGCTCCGCCTCGACCGTCTCGATCGTCGCATGGAGCGCGTCGACCGCGGCGAGCAGCGAAGTATCGCGATCGGACTGCGCCTGCGCGAGCCCCGCGTCGAACCCGTCCGCGCGGGCGACCGCGACGTGGCGGTCGCAATCGGCACGCGCGAGCGCGAGTTCGGCCTCCAGCGTCGCGATCATCAGCTGGAGATCCTCGGTCTCCGCATGCGCGGTACGGAGCGGGACGGCGGTTTCGAACACGCGATCGAACGCGAACGGGCGGATGTGAAAGGCTGCGTCCATGATCTCAGACGATCATCGCATCGTTGCTCTTCGGATCGACCAGCAGGATATCGCCGCTGTCGGCAAGCTGCTTGGCGAGCCGGACGAGCGCGGTCTGCGCCTCCTCGCAATCGCGCGCGCGCACCGGGCCCATCGCGGCCATGTCCTCGCGCATCAGCTTGGCCGAGCGCTCGGTCATCGTACCGAGGAACAGGCGGCGGATTTCGTCGGTGGCCCCCTTGAGCGCGAGCGCCATCTGTCGCTTGTCGGCCTGACGGACGATCACCGCAGCAGCCTGCGGGACCAGCCCGCCGAGATCCTCGAACGTGAACATCAGCGCGCGGATCCGCTCGGCGGACTCGGGCGCGTGTTCGTCGAGCGCGTAGAGCATCGCCTCTTCGGTCGACCGGTCCATCGCGTTGAACACCTCGGCCATCGCCTCGTGCGGATCGTGGCGCTGCGCGCGCGACAGGTTGTTCATGAACTCGCTGCGCAGCGTCTGCTCGACCTGGAGCAGCACGTCCTTCTGGACGGTCTCCATCCGCAGCATCCGCTGGATGACTTCGGTGGCGATGTCCTGGGGCAATTGCGCGAGCACGCCGGCGGCGTTTTCGGGCTTCAGCTTCGACAGGATGACCGCGACGGTCTGCGGATATTCGTTCTTCAGATAGCGCGCGAGCACCGACTCGCTGACGTTGGACAGCTTGTCCCACATCGTCCGGCCGGCAGGACCACGGATATCCTCCATGATCTCGCGCACGCGGTCGGTCGGCAACACGCCGTCGAGCAGGCGTTCGGCGGTCTCGTACGAGCCGTGCAGCGCGTTCATGCTGGTGACTTCGCCGGTGAAGCTGACGAGGAGGTGTTCGGCGACATGCGACGGCACGCGACCGAGCTGGGCGATCGCCGACGACAGGTCCTTGACCTCCTCGACCGATAATTGATCCCAGATCGGTGCGCCATGCTCCTTGCCGAGAGTCAGCATCAGCGCGGCGGCGCGCTCGATGCCGGAATAGCGCTTGAGTTCGGGCGGTTCGGCCAGCGTCATGGTCCGCGTGTGCTCCAAAAGATCGCGTCGGGAACCGGCCCGTACGCTTCCCCCCTATTATAGGAGAGAGCGATCGATCCGGACGGCGCTCGAAGAGGAAGACATGAGCAATTTCTCGAATGGCCTGATCGGTCTCAGCGTGTTGACGGGCAGCGATGCCTTCACGGCCTTTGCCGCGTCCAACGCGGCGACGCCGATCGAAACCAAGGCGCAGCGCAAGGCGAAGGCGGCGTTCACCACGCCCGTCACGACGCCGCCCTGGAAGCAGAAGGCCTCGACGCTCAGCGACTCGTCGCAGGTGTCGCTGATCAAGAGCATGAAGACGATCATCGACAAGGCGAGCAGCAGCAGCGCCACCGTGCCCGGCGACGTGCAGACGACCTTCGTCGCGTACAAGGCGCTCGATCGCCTGCGCCTGCTCGCCGAAAGCGCGGCCAAGGACACCACCGCGTCGAGCGAGCGCACCAATCTGGAAAAGGCGTTCGCCAAGGGGTTGGCCGATCTCAAGACCTATCTGGGATCGGCGCCGTCGGACAAGATGGATCTGTCGTTCGGCAGCCTGGCACGACAGGCGCAGACCGTCGGCGTCAAGGCGGCATCGTCGCTGAGCACCGCGACGATTGTCGGGACCGGCGTCAACGACACGCGCACCGCGCCGCTGGCGGGAATGACCGGCAAGGAAATCCTGCGTATCGACCTGTCGCAGCCGGGCGTCTCGGACAGCGTCACGGTCGATCTGTCGGGGACGCCGCAGCCGCCGACGCTCGACAGCGTGGCCGACGCGATCAACGCGAAGATTGCCGCGGTGCCAAAGCGCGATGCGAGCGGCAACGCGGTGCTCGACGACACCGGCAACCCGGTGCCGCGCTGGCCTTCGGTCAAGTTCGTCCCCGCCAAGACCGGCGAGAAATGGACGCTGTCGCTCGAGCGTGCCGGCTTCGAGACGGTGTCGATCGACCAGGTCGGCGCGAGCGATGCGCTGATGGTCGCGAGCGGCGTCACCGAACCCGATACGCCGACCAATACGCGGCTGTCGCGGTTCGACGATCTGACGACCGACCCGACGCGCAAGACGCTCGGCACGATCAGCGCGGTCGATCGGGCGGCGACCGCGCGGCAGGAGGTCGTCGCCTCGACCGATACGACCGGCAAGGCGAAGGCGACGACGATCTCTGCGGCGGCCAATGCACAGGCGATCGCGACCGACGCGAACGGGTTCAGCTATGTCGTCGGCACGACTGCGGGTGATATCGGCGGCAATCTGTCGCACGGTGCGGACGATCTGTTCCTGACCAAGGTCGACAGCGAAGGCAGCGTCGTCTGGCAACGCAATCTCGGCGCGGCCGGCTCGGCGCAGGGCGCGGCGGTGACGATCGCGCCCGATGGCGGAATCGTTGTGGCGGGGACCGTGACGGGCGGGTTCGACGGCGCCAACAGCGACGGCGACATGATGGTGGCGCGCTATGACGCGTCGGGTGGCGAGACGTTCTCGACTCTGGTCCGCTCGCTCGGCGCGCAATCCGCGACGGCGGTGGCGGTCGGCGCGGATGGTTCGATCTATATTGGCGGCCAGACCGAGGCGAACGGCGGCGATGCGTATCTCGCGCGGCTGGACGCGACCGGTACGCTAAAGGAGACCCGCACGATCGGTGGCGCCGGAGCGGACACGGTCAAGGCGCTGGCGATCTCGGGCGACGGACAGGTGCTCGCGCTGACCAGCGAAAGCGGTCAGGCGACCCTCCACAAGCTCGACGCCGGATCGCTGGCGACCGATATCGCGACGCTCGGCCTGGGCAGGGCGGATGCGCGCGCGATCGCAGTGGCGACGGACGGCACTATCGCGGTCGGTGGCGCCACCGATGCCGCGCTGTCGGGGACGCAGGCGAACGCCACCGGGGCGGGGCGCGATGGCTTCGTCGCGCGGATCGATGCCGGGTTGTCGGGTGCGGCGATCACCTATGTCGCGACGGCTGGCGAGGATCAGGTCGACAGCGTCGCGTTCCTCGGCAGTGAAATCTATGCCGGCGGGCGCACCAACGGGACGCTGGGTACGGCCAAGACCGGGACCACCGACGGCTTCGTCGCGCGGATCGACGCATCGACCGGCGCGATCGGGACGACCAGCCAGTTCGGCGTAATCGGCGCCAAGACCGAATCGGTGCGCGTGTCGGCGATCGCCGGCGGCGACAGCGTGCTCGGCGCGATCGGCTTGCACCGGGGCACGCTGACGCCGAGCGATTCGGTGACGCTCGAGGCGCAGACCAGCCTGCGCGCCGGGGACGAGTTCTCCGTGCGGATCAACGGCGGTGCGCTGCGCAAGATCGTGATCGGCGACGACGATACGCTGTCTACGCTCGCCGACCGGGTCCGGCAGCTCGTCGGGACGAAGGTCGCGAGCGTCACCACGCCGCTGAAAGGCGTGGGTCGCAATCTCCGCATCGACCTGAAGCCCGGCAACGAGATCGAATTCGTCGCAGGCACGGCGGGCAAGGATGCGCTCGCCAAGCTCGGTCTCGACGCGCGGCGGATCTCGAGCCCGGCGTCGATTCCCGACGATGCGCCGAAAGTCAGGCCCGGCGGTGCGTTCGCGCTGGGGCTGAACGAGGCGCTCCGGCTCGATACGAAGACCGAGGCGGCCAACGCGCTGTCCCGGATCACGCAGGCGATCTCGTTTGCGCAGTCCGCGTATCGATCGCTCTATTGGGACGATACCAAGGCGTTGCTCGCGGACACCGGCGTGTCGAACGGGCGCAAGCCGGGCTCGACCGCGATCGAGCAGGCGCAACTCGGCAATTATCAGGCCGCGCTGACCCGGTTGTCGGGCGGTTCGTCAAGCTACACGGGATTCTAGACATGGGCGTTCCCTCGATCCTCGCCGGCATCACGCGCGAGATGAAGCATCTGGCGGACCGGCAGCGCGTCATCGCGCAGAACATCGCCAATTCGGAGACACCGGGCTTCAAGGCGCGCGACGTCGCGGCGCCCGATTTCTCCGAACTGCTCGCGCAGCAGACCGGCGGGCGCAGCGGGAGTCCGAGCGTCGCGCGCCCGCGCGTGATGCTGACCGGGGCAATGAGCGCGCTGGGTGCGCGCGCGCCTCGAGGTGGCGGGGGGATCCAGCTCGATCACGATGTCAGCGAAACCAAGCCGGACGGCAACAACGTGACGGTCGAGGATCAATTGCTGAAGATGGGGCAGATCCAGGCCGACTTCACGGCGATGACCAATCTTTACCGCAAGCAGCAATCGCTGCTGAAGACCGCACTGGGCCGTAGCGGCGGCTGAGCTGTGGCTTGAGCCGGTCTGCACTCGGCTTGTGTCTACAAATGCGATCTAAACGCCGCCTTGCCGTGCTCCCGGACCGTCAGTCCGCTCCTCCTTGTTCTCCCGCGAAGGCGGGAGCCCAGTCTGGGTCCCCGCCTTCGCGGGGAAACATTCTACCTTTGTCGCCAATAGATGGGCGCCGAACCAGGCTGCGGTACGGAACGGTATCGAGCTGTAGCGCTCTCGAAACGATGAGCCCCGATCCGTCCTAGACGTGATACGCCGCGATCACCGCGACGGCGTCGGCAGGGGCGAGCGTATCGAGCGCGACCGAGTCCGCCGGATCGAGGCCGTGCGCGGTCATCGCACCCCTTGGATCCAGCGAGACCGCCATCAGGCGGTGGCCTTCGCCCGATTTGACGAGTGCGATCCCGCCAGCCTGCGGATAGCGGTCCGGATCGACGATCACCGTCGCATGCCCGGGCAGTCCGCTGCCGAGCGGGGCGCGGCCTACGCGGAGGCCGAACGCACGCGGCCCGGCGAAACTGGGCAGCTCGACGGTGGCGCCGGTCGGCTGCATCGCGATCGCGCCGTTGGGCAGCTGCACGCCGTAGACCGTCGCGAGCCGGACCGAGGCGCCGACCGTCTGACCAGACGGCAATGCACTCCGGACGCTGGCCGGCGCGACAGGCGCGGAAATACGTTCGGCGTGGGCAAGCTCCTGACGCAGCGCGGCGATGCGTTGGCGGGTCCGCGCCCTGCGATCCTCAGGCCCGCCGATTTCGTGCAGGAACTGGTCGAGCGCACCACAGGCGTGCATCTGGTCGAGATGCGCGCGCAACGCGGTTTCGTCGGCGACGTGGAAGAACCGGCACAGCGAGGCGACCGTCGGTGCGCCCCAGCGAAGCAGGCCCTTTTGCGCGTTTTCGAGCCGCGACAGGATGACCGGCGCGATCCCGAAGTCGGAATCGATGATTGCGGGCGATAGCGTCGGGTCGCCGGCGCGCGTGGCGCGGATCGCCGCGGCTAGTGCGACCGCGGTCTCCGCTTCGCGCTGGTCGTCGAGCACCGCCGTATCGGCGAACGGGGCAAACCAGGTTTCGAGGTCGAACTGCGGCGATTGCACGTCGATCAGCAGATCTTCGGGCTCGACGTCCAGCGTTCCCGCGATCCGGACGAGCTCGATCGCGCGCGGGAAAACCTCGCCACGCTCGATCTTCGACAGGCGGATATACGGGATTTCGGGGATCGACCCTGCAAAGGCGAGGAGCTTGGGATGGCCGCGCTTCAGGCGATGTTCGCGCACGCGATTGGGGAACACGACCGAACGATAGCGGTCGGCGACGATAACGCTGCCGCCGGTTCCGCCATTCGCCAAGACGTCGGCAGCCAACGGCTTCGAATGGCCCTTACGCGGCCGATCCTGCCGAGTGAGGACGGTCACTCACGCTGCTCCACTGCTCAATTCCCCTATACGTCATGTTCCTATCAAGAATTACGGATCGATGACAACGGAAACACAGCGGTATAGGATGTATCGGAGCCGGATATCGGACCGGTCGAGTGTCGGATCAGTTGAGTGGGGCGTAAAGACGGTCGGCGGCCATCAGCGTCCAGATGCTGTCGGGTGCTGGCGGAATGATGGCGACGGCCGTACCGCGCCGATCCGCGGCGGCGATCAGTGCGCTTGAGTCGCGCGGTGGCCGCCCCGTCATCAGGACCACGCCCGTCCCGTCGGTGACGATGCAGGAGAAGGCGGCGCCGTGGCGTGCCGTCCGGATCGCGGCCAGTCGAGCGAACAATACGATGGAGGCGCGCTCGAGCGTGGCCACGGCGGGACCCAGAAGATGATCCGGGCGAGCGCAGCGCGGATCGCGGTAGGGGACTAGGGTCTCGTCCCACAAGGTGAGGACAAGCGCGCCTTCGCTGGTGTGGGCCGGTAGTGCCAGCGTCAACAGGACCGCACCCTGGCACTGCATCAATCCCGATCCGATCAACGCAATATCGCGGGCGGCACGGATCAGGCGTTCGTCGATGTCGGATGGACCGTCGATGGCCAGCAAATCCGTCATATCGTGCACCGGCATCTAAAGCTCCCGTAAACCTAGGTCTATTTTAGGAGGTTTTAGGATGCCTGTGGCGCGGACGACACAATCTATCTTGGGCATGCCGGAAAAGTGGGGCCGGCGCGCTGTCACCGGCCAGCGTCAGATCACAGCGCGACCGATCCGATAGATTCGCGGCGCGGGCGTGCTGGAACGGGCGTGGACAGCGCTGCGGCGAACCGTGGCGTGCGATCCGCCATTTCGGCGATCGCCGCAGTGGCGCGCTTGGCGACCTGGCGAGTCCGCTCGCGGACCGCCTCGTCGTCGATCCGGGCATCCTGCTCGGCATCCTCGGACAGGCGGCGTTCGATCGCCTCGCGGTGGAGCGCGATCTTGGCTTCCAGCGCGGCGAGGTCCGACGGATCGATCGGATGGACGGCCGAGCGCAGGCGCGGCCCAGCGATCTCGCGTGCACGCTCCGGAGTCGCCTTGCGGGCGCGACGTGCGAGCTGATCGGTGCCGACGTCGCGCAGGTGATCGACGTAATCCTCGATCAGCTTGGTCCGCGTGAGCGTCGCCATGTGCGCGGATGCGCCCGATTCGGTCAGCTCCACCGCATTTTCGTCCATGATCATCGTCTCGAGCGTCATGTCCTCGCCATCGGCGTTCGACATCACGGCATGGAGCGACACGGTCGCAGCCGAGACCTTCTTCGCCGAGGGGCGCTGATCGGTCATCAGGCGGAAGCGGAGGCCCTGAAGCTCGCCGCGGAGCTGCCAGTTCACGAAGGTCGTGAACTGCGCCTTGGTCGGGTCATACCCCTGGATCGCACGGTGCACGCCGATCGCGCAGCACTGCTCGGCGTCCTCCCAATGCGAGACCAGCCCGTATTGGCGGATGAAGTGGCGGATGCGCGGGGCGATGAGCTTCAGGATCCCGGCGAAAGCGCGGTCGCCATACACGCGCTGGCGGTTGGTCATCGCTGCGCCATCGGCCGGTGTGTTTTCGATAACGATTGCGACGGCGGCCTCTAGCGCGGCGGTGATCTTCGACATTGGTAGTCCCCAAACCTCGGTCGCTACAGCGCTTCCGAACAATCTCCTTTTGGGGTCAATTAGTTAACATCCTGTATCTCCCATATAGGATGTAATTGGATTGTACGGAATCGTCAGCCGGAAATGTTTGCGAACTGCTGCGGACGGATTTTGCGGTCCATGAAATCAAGCAGCCAGTTGCGATGCGCGACCGTGGCGTCGCCGGTCGAGGCGATTCGACGGCTGCTGTCGCCGGCGCCGATCTGAGCATTGAGCAGCGTGTGCGCGCGCGATTCGGATAGCCCGCCGTCGCGGACGAACCGCACCGCGTCGCCCAGTCCGAGGTGGTGGCCGAGATACGCGAGGCGTGCGGTTGCGCCGACCTCGCCGTGCGCCGAAACGCCCGCGCGATCGAGCCCGTCGAGATTGCGCCGGGCGAAGTCGGCGATGCCGTTAATCGCCGCGGTCGGATCGTAGCGCAGCGACAGCACCGTCGCCCGCGCGCTCGCGAGCACCTTGCCGTTCTCGCCGAGCAAGCCATTGGCGCGCGCGAATCCGTTCAGCCAGGTTCCGCCGGTTTCGGCCATGCCTTCCCAGGTCCGGCTGAGGAATTGACCTAGGCCGGCGGCGCTCGATCGTGGATTGCGCGAATAGGTCTGCCAGGTTCCGTCGCGCGCCTTGCCGGCTTCGGCGTCGACGATCGCGGCCAGTGCCGCTGCCGGAATACCGGTGCGCGCCGCGGCGGCCTGCAAGGTCGGCGCGTGCCGGGCATTGCGCCCGAGTCCCTCCACGGCAGCCACCCCCGTATGCGGGGCCGAATCGATTGCAGGACGATGGAGAGCGGGACCCAGGTCGGCCGTTGCAAAGCGCGCGCGAACCTCCGCGGCTCCGGCAACCGGATCTGGCGTCGTCGCAGGAACCTTGGCTTCCGGCATCAGCAGAGCGATCAGTGAATCGAGCGAGGTCGGCGACGATGCGTCGCGTGCCGTCACCGAGGCGGAGTCGTCGCGCGATCCGGTCCCCGATCCGCCGAGTGCGGCCTGCCAGAGATGCTTCGCCATCTCGGCTTGTGCGGCACCATAGATGATCGCGGCCCGGCGATCGCGCGGGACGCTCGCCAGACCTGTCGGATCGATCACGGCGTGGGCATCTTGCTGGTCGGAGCAAGTCGGGCGTTTGCGACATGGGCCGCAAATTTGCGGCCGCGCCGTGACGCGGGACGGGCTGCGGTGAGGTCGTCGAGCATCGCCTGTTCGGCGGCGGCGAGACTGCGGGCCTCGGCCTCGCGGTGCGCGCCGACGGCACCTTCGATCGCGGTGCGCGAGCCATAGACCTCGACTGCCTTGCGACGCAGCGACTCGAGATGCAGGTGCGCGGCGGCGCGGTGCTCGGCGAGCTGGCGACGATGGTCGCGGGCGCGGACGAAGTAGCGATCGGTGGTCAGGCGGGGTTCGCCGAACGCGACGAGACCTTCGCGGATCATCGCGTTTTCGACCGCGATATGCGCTTTTTCGATCCGCTCGAGCTCGTCGATCGCAAGGCCGATCGCGGCCCGGACCGCGTCGAGCTTGCGTTCGACGACGCGCAACGCGGTATCGTAAGGCGTCGTCATGCTGCCATCTCCAGCGTGGGTTCAGGGCGCGCGTCCGCCGTCGCTGCAGGCTCGACAGCCAGCAACTCGGCCAGGATCGCGAAGGTCTGTGCGGCGTTCGCCTGATCCTGCTTGCCCTGCGTCAGCAGCGCCTCGATCTGCGGCGCGAGGCGGATCGCCTCGTCGACTTCGGGGCTCGACCCAGGCTTGTACGCGCCGAGCCGGACCATTTCCTCCATGTCGCCATAGGTCGACAGGATGCGGCGCGCGGCGAGGCGGATGTCGTTCTCTTCGGGCGTGTGGCAGCGCGGCAAAGTGCGCGAGACCGACTTGAGCAGGTCGATCGCCGGATAGCGGCCGCGCTCGGCGATTTTCCGCGTGATCACGACATGGCCGTCGAGGATACCGCGTACCGCATCCGCCACGGGTTCGTTGTGATCGTCGCCATCGACGAGGACGGTGAACAGACCCGTGATCGTACCCTGGCCCGGAAGACCCGGCCCCGCGCGTTCGAGCAACCGCGGCAGTTCGGCGAAGACGGTCGGGGTATAGCCCTTGGTCGCGGGTGGTTCGCCCGAGGCCAGACCGATCTCGCGCTGCGCCATCGCGAACCGCGTGACCGAATCCATCAGGCACAACACCTTGAGACCCTGGTCGCGGAAATGTTCGGCGATCGCGAGCGTCGTCCAGGCGGCCTGGCGACGCATAAGTGCGGGCTCGTCCGAGGTCGCGACGACCACCACGCTGCGCGCGAGACCGGCAGGCCCGAGATCGTCCTCGACGAATTCCTGGACCTCGCGGCCGCGCTCGCCGATCAGCCCGATCACCGCGACGTCGCAGTCGGTCCAGCGTGCCAGCATCGACAGCAGCACCGACTTGCCGACGCCCGACCCGGCGAACAACCCGAGCCGCTGGCCTTCGCAGAGCGGCGCGAAGACATCGAGCGCCCGGACGCCGGTCTCGACCTTGGCACCGACGCGTGCACGCCCGGCGGCGGGCGGCGGAGTCGCGCGGATCGGACGCGGTACCAGTCCGGTGGGCAACCCGCCCTTGCCGTCGACCGGGCGACCGAGGCCATCGACCATCCGGCCGAGCCAGGCGGCGCAGGGGCGGATCGCGAACTCACCCGCGGCGACGACCGCGCGGGCGCCCGCCGCGACGCCCTGCGGGTCGCCGAACGGCAGGCACAATGCGCGGCCATTTTCGAGCCCGGTGACTTCGGCGTCGATCGTGCCGGTGCGGATGGCGATGCGGATCCGCGAGCCGATCTGCGCGGCGTTGCCAAGCCCGTCGACTTCGATCAGCGCCCCGCGTGCGGCGACGACGGTGCCGTAGCGCTCGTCGAACGGCATCTCCGCCAGGGTGGCGGTCGCCGCCGCGAGGACCTGCATCGCCCGCATCTCAGGCGGCGCGGCCGGCGAGGCGGTCGAACGCCGCGGTCTCATAGTCGATCAGCCGGCGGCAGATGCCGAGCGCGCGATAATATTCGGCGGTGGCGACGCAGTGCGCGAATTCGAGGCACAGCATGCGCGCCGCGGCGGTTTCGAACGCCGATAGCAGCTCCCCGAGCAGCACGACGATCCGATCCTGATGCGCGTCGCGTGCCGTATCGTCGATATAGGCCATCATACAGGCGAGGTAGAGCCGCCGGGCAGGCGTGGTCGCCTCGTCCGGCGCCATGATCTCGCGACCGCGGAGCAGCGCGACCTGGTTCTCGACGATCAGTTCCACGCGACCGTTGGCGCGCAGCACTGCGCCGTTGACGATCATCTTTTCCCCGTCCCGCAAGGTTATCCGCAACGTCATCCAACCACCCTTCATGTGTCTGGATCGTTATAGGATGGATTAACGAAGCCCGGTCGCGACCCGGCAAGATTTGCCGCCTTGCGAGCCAGGGGCACGTCCCCGCGATGCTGCGTCGCCGGCATCTCCACGACCGGCATCTTCACGAAACCCGCGCGCTCCCGACCGGCGATGCGTGGACGCCCCTATAAAGTGACGAGAAGGGGCGCGTATCCGCCCACCCTGTCGTCGATGTCCGCTTGGAGACGTATTCGCATGAGCCTGTATTCAGCCCTGTTTTCCGGCGTGTCCGGCCTGTCCGCCGAAGCCAGCGCGATGGCCGCGGTCGCGGACAACATCACCAACGTGAACACGGTCGGCTACAAGGCCGTCGAAACCCAGTTCAGCACGCTCGTCGGCGACGGCCGCGCCTCGAACAGCTACACGGCGGGCGGTGTGACCGCGCAGCCCAAGGCGCTGATCTCGAACCAGGGCCTGTTGCAGGCGTCGAGCAACTCGACCGATCTCGGCATCGAGGGGCAGGGGTTCTTCATCACGCGGTCTAGCAGCGACGCGAAAAGCGGCGTGTCGCTAACCCGGTCGGGCTCGTTCTCGCCGGACAAGGACGGCTTCCTCAAGAACACGTCGGGTCAGTATCTGCAGGGCTGGCGGCTCGATACGAAGGGTGCCTACGTCAACACGGGTAGTGTCAATGCGCTCGAACCGATCCGCGTCAGCGACCTGACCGGCACCGCCGCCGCGACGAGCAAGATCCAGATGCGGGCGAATTTCCAGTCGACCACGGCAGCCTATACGGGCGCTTATACCGCGGGCGACATGGCGAACGGCACGGTGGCGTCGCCGAGCTTCTCGCGATCGGTCGACGTCTACGACCAGCAGGGCGGCGCTCACCGTGTCGCGCTGAGCGCGATCAAGACCGGCCCGAACAGCTGGAAGGCCGAAATCTACGCGCAGCCCGCGACCGACGTGACCGCGGCGAACGGCCTGCTCGCCAGCGGCGACATCAAGTTCAACGCCGACGGCAGCCTCGACCGGGCGAACAGTTCGCCGGCGCTGTTTTCGTCGGTCACGCCGACCTGGACGAACGCGGCGGGCGCCGATCCGATCGCGCTGTCGCTGGGCACCGACGGCAAGGTCGACGGGCTGACCCAGTTCGGCACCGAGTCTTCGCTGGTATCCTCGTCGGTCGATGGCGGCATCCTCGGCAACGTGGCGTCGGTGTCGGTGTCGAACCAGGGTGTCGTCAGCGCGACCTTCGACGACGGCCGCACGCGCGCGATCTTCCAGCTGCCGGTCGCGACGGTGCCCAATCCGAACGGCCTGACGCGCATCAGCGGCAACGGCTATAGCGCCTCCAGCGTGTCGGGCGCCTATGCGATCAACGCACCGGGGTCGCTCGGCGCGGGCAACATCAAGGGCTTCGCGCTGGAAGCCTCGACCGCCGATCTGGCGCAGGAGTTCACCAACATGATCCGCTTCCAGCGTGCCTACAGCGCGTCGTCGAAGATCATCACGACGGTCGACGACATGCTCCAGGAAGCAAGCAACCTGAAGCGATAAGCCCGACTAGCACCCGGCTCAACAAAGGTACTGCGCGTGTCGCTCAGCGAAATCCTGTCTTCCGCCCTGTCCGGCCTGAACGCCACGCAGGCGGCCATGCGGACGGTGTCCAACAACATCGCCAATGTGAACACCGCGGGATACGCACGCGAAAAGGTGTCGCTGACGACCGGCGTCACCGCGGGTCGGGTCTCCGGCGTCGTGGTGGGCGAGCCGAGCCGCGTCGCCGACAAGTATCTGGAGACCACCGTTTATGCGCGATCGGGCGATGCCGGTCGCGCCGAGGTGGTCTCCACCTATCTCGATCGGTTGCAGTCGGTGCTGGGCGCGTCGGATTCGGATTCGGGCATCTCGGCGCGGCTGAATGCGGTCGCATCGGCGGCGACCGCGATGACCGGCAGCGCTGGTGGTTCGCAGACCAGCGCGGCGTTCGTCGGATCGGTCGCCGACGCGGTCGGCACGATCCAGCAGCTCGGTACGGACGTGTCGGCGATCCGGTCGGACGTCGAAGGCGAGGTCGGCTATTCGGTCGACCGCGCCAACACGCTGTTGCGCAATATCTATGACTTGAACGATTCGGTCGCGCGGCTCGAAGGGCTGGGGCGGAGTTCGGCCGGCGTCGCCGACCAGCGCACCAGCGCGATCCAGGAGCTGAGCGGCCTCATCGGCGTGAACGCGCGCGAACAGTCCGATGGGCGCGTCACGATCGAGACGACGACCGGCGTCCAGCTGGTCGACCGGCGGCTGCGTCAATTGTCCTATGCGGACAGTGGTGCCGGATCCTCGCAGCCGATCTACGCGCCGATCGAGGTGCGGTTTGCCGCCGCCGACGGCTCGCCCGGCGCCACGACCGGCGAGAAGATCGACAGCCCGTCGATCGGTGGCAAGCTCGGTGGTCTGCTCGACCTGCGCGATCATCAGCTTCCGGGGTTTTCGGATCAGGTCGCCGACGTGTTCGCGGGGATGGCGCAGGTGCTCAACACCGCGTCGAACGCGGGCACCGCGGTGCCGCCGCCAGCGACGCTGGAGGGGCGCGCGACCGCGTTGACCGGCAGCGACCGGCTTGGCTTCACCGGCGCGGTGACGTTCGCGGTCACCAAGAGCGACGGTACGCTGGTGGCCAAGACCAAAATCGATTTCTCCGCACTCGGGGCGAACGCGACCGTCGACGACGCGGTCGCGGCGATCAATGCGGGCCTCGGCGGCGCGGGTACCGCGAGCTTCGTCGGCGGCAAGCTGACGATCGCGGCGAGCGCGAGCGGGAACGGCGTCGCGATCGGCCAGGATGCGACGAGCCCGAGCGCCCGCGCGGGGATCGGGTTCTCGCAATATTTCGGCCTGAACGACGTCGTCCGCAGCGACACCGCGATGCTCGCGCCGTCGGGCTTCAAGTCGGGCGACGCGCATGGTTTCGCCGCGGGCCAATCCGCGGACCTCGCGCTGCGCGATACGTCCGGGCGGGTGCTGGCGCGGTATACGCTGGGCGCGACCGGCTCGACCTTCGGCGATCTCGTCACCAATCTGAATGCGAGCCCGCTGGCCGGCTATGGCAGCTTCGCGATGGACGATGCGGGGCGGATCCGGTTCTCGCCGACCGCGAGCAACGCAGGGGCTGCCTTGTCGGTGGTCTCGGATACGACCGATCGCGCGGGCACGGGTCGCAGCCTGTCCGAGATCACCGGGCTGGGCGGTGCGACCGCTAGCCTTGCTGGTGCCGAGGTGCGCCGCGATATCGTCGCCGACCCGAGCCGCCTTCCGCTCGCCCGTCTCCAGGACGTCGCGGTCGGGGCGAAGGCGCTCGGCGCGGGCGATCGTCGCGGCGCGTCGGGGTTTGCCGATGCCACCGAAGCGGTCGTCGATCTCGGCAGGAACGGCGTGACGTCGGTGTCGCGGCTGACCGCGAGCGTGCTCGGCAATGCCGCCACCGCCGCGTCGCGCGCGCAGACCATGCAGACGACCACGACGACGCGCCGCGACGACGCGGTCGCCAGCCGCGACAATTTTTCGGGCGTCAGCATCGACGAGGAACTCGGCCAGATGGTCGTGCTCCAGAACAGCTACTCGGCCGCAGCCCGCGTGATGAGCACCGCTTCGGCGATGTACGACACGCTGCTGGCTATGGTCAGATAAGAAAGATGAACCGATGATCCGCGTCGCCACCGTTCCGTTCCAGAACACCCTGTCGCAGGCCATCCAGCGTGCCCAAAGCAAGCTGGCCGCGACCCAGACCCAGCTCAACACCGGCAAGAAGGCGTCGACTTTGGCGGGGCTCGGCACCGATGCCGCGCGGACGCTGTCGGCCCGCACCGTGTTGGCGCGTCAGGAATCGCAATCGGCATCGGCGACGCGGCTGGGGACGACCTTGTCGTTGTACGATGCCAACATCACGTCGATCGATACCGGCGCAACCGATCTCCGCCAGAGCATTCTGACCGCGATCGGCACCGGGAGCGGGGCGGGGCTCCAGGCCTCGATCGACAGCGCGTTCGGGCAGTTCCGGACCGCGCTGAATGCGACCGACGGCAGCGGACCGCTGTTCGGCGGCTCGCAGACCGGCGACGTGCCGTTCAAGCCCGCGACGCTTGCCGATACGATCGGCGCCACCCCCGCGACCGCGTTCGCCAACGATCTGGTCCGCGCCTCGGCCCGCGTCGCCGAAGGCACCGACCTGACGTACGGCGTCGTCGCCAGCGATCTCGGCAGCACGATGCTGGCCGCGTTCCGCACGCTGGCGGAGGCAGGCACGATCGGCGACAAGATGACCGCGGCGCAAAAGGATGCGCTCGGCACCGCGGTCAACCAGATCGCGACCGCGCTGACCGGCGTGCGTGCGGTCAATGCCGAGAATGGCCGCAAGCAGTCGCAGGTCGAGACGCTGGCGACGCGCGGCGAAGAGCGCGCAACGCTGCTCAAGGATTCGATCTCGCGCGTCGAGGACGCCGATTTCGGCCAGATCTCGACCGATCTCGCACAGCAGCAGAGCGTGTTGAAGGCGAGCTATTCGGTCTTCGGCCAGCTGACGAGCATGAGCCTGGTCGACTACCTCAAATAGGGCGGCGCGACGGTTAGGGACTGAATGCCGATCCTCCCCCGCCAGGGGGAGGTGGCAGGCGCAGCCTGACGGAGGGGGAGGCTCGCGGGAACTATCGTTTCGCGTGCCGCCCCCTCCGCCGCTTTTGGCGCCACCTCTCCCTGGCGGGGGAGGATTTTAAGGGCGGTCGACATTCAGTTTGGCGCGCCGGTTCAGCTCATTTTCCCGGGATGCCGGACCTTTGGGTTTTGCTCAGGGAAGCCTGATTTCGGCCTCCACGGTGTTCCAAACCGACAGACTTCGGATTGCGGAACTGTGGACCCCCGAACCGACAGCTACCATTTTCGGCCAAGTAAGACTTGTTTCCCCGCGAAGGCGGGGATCCATACTGGGCTCCCGCCTTCGCGGGAGAACACGGAAGGGCGTGGTGCCGTACGACCGCGGACTCGTACTCGTTCGAGGGGGACAGGAACCGAGCCAGTCCGGGGCGACGGAATGATTTTAGGGCCGTCACGCCCTCACCCGCTACATATCGATCCGCCTAGGTGTGGCCCGGCCGCTGGTACTTGGGCGCGTCTTCCGTATCAGCCCGCCTTCGTCGGATGGCTCATCGCCGCGCTGCCCTGATCGAGCAGGTCGCCGAATGCGCCGGCGGGACTGGCCGCGGGGAGGGCGGCCATCGCGTTGCTGAGCGTCGCCGGATCGATCGAGCCCGACTGCGCGGTCAGCGTCGCGAACGCCGAGCCGGTCGGCAGCGTCTCGAACGCGCGGCCATAACGGCTGCGCAGCGCGGCGAGGTCGGATTCGCGGCCGAGCATCGCCAGCGCGATCGCTTGGCGCAGGACGATCGCCTGACCGACTTCGCTCAACGCGCTGCGACCGGCGTCGGGCAGCGATTTCGGCAAGGCCTGCTCGCCGACCGCGGCAAGACGCGCCCAGTCGTGCGCGCGCCAATATAACTCGGCAGTCAGCGCACCGCCGCCGGGGACATCCTCGACGGTCGCCAGCGCTTCGGCGGATTTGCCCAGCAGTTGCAGCGCGGCGGCCTCGACCCGGCGTCGGTCGGCCAGGGTATCGGGCGGATAGGCGAGGATGTCGGTGCCGCGCAGCGTGCGGATCGCGGCGTCGGGTGTGCCGGCGAGGATCTGCAGGCTCGCGATGCGGACGGTCAGCGGACCGCGCTCGACGTCGCTGGCCTGCGTGTCGAGACGGTGGTCGAGCAGATCGGCGGCGCGACCGTACAGGCCCGCGGCCTGCAGCCTGTTCACGAGGTTTTCGACGAGCTGGTTGCCGACCGGGCCGGCGGGCGCGATGTCGCGATAGTCCCAGAACATCCCGGCGGCCTGGACCAGCGACAGCGCCGAGCCGGGCGCGAGCGCCTGCGCCAGTTGCGTCTGGAGCTGCGCGACGAGCGGACCGGAGGCCGCGCCGAGATCGAAATAGCGGAACAGCGTCGCGCCGCTCGCGAGCATGCGACCGGTATCGTGCGTGGCGGTCGCGAGGCGGACCGACAGCTCGAGCGCGCGGCGTTCGATCCGGTCGCCGCGCCAGGTGAACAGCAGCGTCTCGAGCTGGCGGGTCGCTTCGCCGACCGGCAGCGTGTGCGACGCGACGCCGTTCTCAATCGTCGCCAGGCGGGCATCGGCCTGCTCGACGTCATCGCCGCTCAGAATGACGCGGTCGAGACGAAGCCGTGCCGGCTGCATCTGGCCGAGCAACGCATAGGCCTTGCCGCGGAGCAGATTGGCGGCGGGATCGTCGTCGGGCACCGCGTTCAGCCACGCCAATGTGGGTGAGGCGCGGCCCAGATCCACCGCCGCACTCCCGGCGGCGATGACGAACGGGCGGCGGGCAGCCGACGTCCGGCCCGTGAGCGCGGGCATGGCGCAGCGCAGCTGGCCAAGCGCCTCGGCGGCGCGATACGAGTCCGCGAGCGTCCGCATCCGCCAGAGACAGGCTTCCGAATCGGCGAGCAGCGTGTCGTCGCCGAGCATCGTCAGGGCTTCGCTGGTGTGCCGGGCCATCGCGGCTGCAACGCCGCGCGCGCGCATCCACGCGGGGACGAGCGCGAGATCGGGATCGTCGGCGCGCATCACGTCGAGCACGCCGATCGCCTCTGCTGCCAAGCCGCGCGCGATCAGGCTGGTCGCATAATCCCATCGCAGCGCCTGCCGGGTGGCGGGCGTCGCCGCGGCGAGCGAAGCCCAGGCGGACTCGTCGCGCTTGGCCGACCAGGCGGCGGCGCCTGTCGGCAAGGGCCGCTCGGCTAGCGCTGCTGCGAAACCAGGCAGGCGTGCGGGGGCGAGAGTTGTTTTGGGAGATGCGCTGACGAGCGCGGCGGCTCCGATCAGGAGACCGATCACGCGAAGAGCACCGCGACGGCCGCACCACCGGCACCACATCCCAGCACGAACAACAGTGCCAGGATCATGCCGGCACGGCTGAACATCGCCGACGACAGCGCGCCGGATGTCGCGACGGGCAGCGGGGCCGGCGACGCGGCGGCCGCCCCCGCGGCGGTGCCGTCGATGACGATCGGCGGCGTGTCGCCGCGACGCCGGGACTGCTCGCCGCTGGCGTCGAGCAGGCGGACCTTTCCGGGTTTCTGATCTTGGCTCATGGCGTAAACGTCCCTTATCTTCATCCAATTATAGGATGTCGGAGCTACCGAGGGGCGTCGTCCCGCGCGAAACATGCTGTTGGCGGGCTATGCGTTGCGAGTAGGATTTTCGATGGCTGCGTTCCGTTCCCTTCTGCACATCGCTGCGACCGCCGTGGCGATCGTCGCAGCAACCGGCTCGTCGGCGTCGGAAGGCGGGTCGGCGTCGGAAGGCGAGTCGCAGCCGGCGATGGACGCAACGTTCGTGGCGATGCCCGAGCTGGTCGTGCCGATCATCGATGGCGATCGCGCGGATGGCCGGCTCAAGATCAAGATCGTGCTGAGGGCGGCGGACGTCACGGCGGCGGCGCGCCTGAAGGCCGCGATTCCGAGCCTCCGGGAAGGCGCGCTGGCGTCGGCGAGCGAGTTCGCGCGGCTTCGCGCCTCGCCCTACAAGCCGGTCGATGTCGCGCGATTGGCGCAGGACATGACGCGTGTGCTGCGCGGGCGGAACCCCGATGTAGCGAGCGTGCTGGTGGTCGAAGTATCGGCCCGCCCCGCCTGAGCCGTTCGGCGTAGGCGTGCGGCCGAAATTGGGGTCGAAGCCACGGCCGTAGCCGGGGCCGGGGCCGGGTTACTCGGCGATGCGGACGGCGCGGGAAAGCTCCGCTGCGACCCGTGTATTCCAGGTACGCAGGAACGGCGGCGGCCGGACGGCGCCGATCGCCACGGTGGCGGCCCGCGGTTTGATCTCGGCGGTCGGTACGGAAATTGTCGGTACGGAAATTGCGGCGCCAACCGAGTCGCAGCTCAGCGTGACGAGGTCGCATCCCGCCACCGATGGTTGCAGCAGGAGCAACAGGCACTCCGCGATTTCGGGATCTTCGCGCGGGCCGATCATCTCGACGACGGTCTCGGGCGTCGTGTCCGGATAGGTCATCGCCTTGGCCGCCGCGGCATCCCACAGCGCCGATGCGTCGTCGATGTTCAGCTGGCACCGCAGCTCATATAGCGCGTTGCTCACGATCGATCCGATCCGTAAGCCGGATGCCTGTATTGTACCGTCACGTTTGAACCCTTGCTTGTACGCGTATGTCGCTAGAAATACTCGATGTTGTTCGAGATATGGGGCAAAATGGGTTCAACGGAAATTAGGTAGTTATACGTAATACGATTTTAATGTCGGGTTGTGACGTTCGGGTAACACAATGAAACGTTACGAAAAAAACCGGGACCGACTTTCGCCGATCCCGGTTCCCGGTAGCCCGCCGACGGTTTGGGGGTGCCGACGAGGCGCCCGCTCCCGTTTTACCGGAAGAGCGACGTGATGGTCTGCGGCGCCTGGTTGGCGATCGACAGAGCCTGCACGCCAAGCTGCTGCTTGACCTGCAATGCCTGAAGCTTCGCCGATTCCTTGGCCAGATCTGCATCGACGAGATTGCCGATGCCGCTTTCGATGGTGTCCGACAGCTTGCTGGTGAACGTCGTCTGGGCGTCGATCTTGCGCGATGCCGAACCCAGATCGCTGAGCTTGCCGTTAAGCGACTTGCTCAGTGTATCGAGGGTATCGACCATCTTCTTGGACGTTGCCGAATCGGTCAGCTCCGAGTTCTGGCCGAGGGTGCCGGTACCGGCACCGGTCGACTGAGTCTCGGTCGTCGCCAGATCCAGACCCTGGTTGGCAATCGACAACGTGTCGGGGGTATACGACGTGCCGCTGCCCGTTGCGGTATTCGACAGCGACTGAAGTGCGCTGACTGCGCCACCGCTGCTCTTCAGCAGGTTGGTGCCGTTGAACTCGGACGAGTTGACGATCGTGGTGATCTGATCGCGAAGGGCCTTGAAGTCCTTGTTGTAAGCAGAGCGCGTATCGGTCGAGATGCCGTCATCCGACGCCTGCTTGGCAAGCGTCTTCATCTGGTTGACCACGTCCGAGATCTGCTCCGCCCCTGCGACAGCCACGTCGGTAACGCTCTTCGCCCGGCTGAGCGACGAGCTGACCGCCTTCAGACCGCCCAGATCGCCACGAAGGCCCTGTGCGATGGTGAAAGCTGCCGAATCGTCCTTGGTCGAGCTGACGTTCAGGCCGCTGTTGATGCGGTTCTGAACGGTGGCGAGACCCTTGCTGGTCGCGTTGAGAGCCTGGAGGGCTGCCATTGCGCCAGAGTTGGTGTTGACGGACAATGCCATGATGATTTCCTTCTGGAATAAATACGCTGGCTTCTGCCGACGTGGACCGGTTCGCCGATCCTCGACAGCCTCGGTGCGAGGCCGGTTCTTTATTCTGGGAAGAAATTCGGGAGTTCGGTCGGGCTTGTCGGAAATTTGGTGGTTAACGAAAGGTTAGCCACCGCGCGGGTTCAGAACGGGAACAGCGCGTCGTAGATCTGCTGGCCCCAGCGGGCCTGCTGCGCACTGCTGAGCTGGCCACGGCCGCCATAGCTGATCTGGGCCTCGGCGATCTGGGTATGGCGAATACTGTCGTCGCGGGCGATATCCTGCGGACGCACGATGCCCGTCACGATCAGTTCGCGCAGTTCGTAGTTCACGCGGATCTGCTGTCGGCCGCGGATCACCAGATTGCCGTTGGGCAGCACATCGGTGACCATCGCCGACATCGTCATGTTGATCGTCTCGCTGCGGCTGATATTGCCGCTGCCATTGAACTTCGACGCGGAATCGCCCGCCACCAGCTTGGCCGGATCGACCGATCCCGGCAGAATTTTCGCAAGCGGGGCCTGAAGCCCGAGCAGCGCCGACAGGCCGGCGGATTCGGACCCGCCCTGGCTGCGCGCGGTGGTGTTGCCGACCACTGCCTTGTCGGCGACGTTGATCCGCACCGTCAGGATGTCACCCGCACGCGAGGCGCGCTGATCGCCGAGGAACGCGCCCGCGCCGGCGCGAAACAGCGATGCGTTGGGGGCGGATGTCGCCACTGCCGCCGTTCGCCCGCCTATCATGTGCGGCGTCGATCGGCCGAGCGAATCCTCGATCGGCGGGCTGTCGACCGGCAGTGCCTCGGTAAAGGTCGGCGCCTTGCCGACTTCCTTGAGGCGTCCGACCGCGCCGCAACCGGACAATGTCGTGACCGCGAGCGTCAGCCCGGCAAGCGTCAGCACGGGTTTCAGAATAGGGGAAAACATGGAGGTCTCCGGAAGAAAGCTCGGCAGGAAAGGAGAGCGGATCAGGGCAACCGATCAGGGCCGCCGATCAGGGTAGGGGGACGTGCACGGCCCCGGAGCCCTCGACGGTGGCGTCGAACGTTCGGTTGGTCGATTGCGCGACGACACGGACGAGATCGCCCATCCCGCCCGCCGACAGCGCACGGCCGGTGGTCGCGATGACGAGCCCGCGACTGCGCAGGTTGATCGTCACCGGATCGCCGCGCCGGACGAGCCGCGGCGCGACCACGTCGCCCGCGCGCACTACCGCGCCGGCAACCAGGTTCCGCGCAGCCTCACGGCCAGCGGCGACATCGGGTGCGATCGCACCGATCGCATAGCCGGGGGGGCGGGGCTGCGCCTCGAAGTCGGTGGCGGCGAGGATGTCGCCGCGCGCGACGGCGTGCGACAGGACCGAGGTCGCGACCGGTTCGGCCGCGGCCATGACCGGAACCGCGAGGCCGAGGCCGGCGAGGACGACGATCGTCGCGGTGCGGAAGCGCATGACGGTCAACGCATCTGGCTGGACGTCGCCAGCATCTCGTCCGCGGTCTTCACGACGCGGCTGTTCATCTCATACGCACGCTGCGCGGTGATCAGCGCGGTGATCTCCGAGACCGGATTGACGTTCGAGGCCTCGACGAACCCCTGCATGGTCGTGCCGAAGCCCGGATCGCCCGGCGCGGCGATCGTCGCGGTGCCCGAGGCGGAGGTTTCGGTAAAGACGTTGCCGCCCTGCGCCTCGAGACCGGCTTCGTTGACGAACGTCGCGAGCTGGAGCTGACCGACGGTCTGCATCTCGGCGGCGCCGGCGACCTTGATCTGGACCAGCCCGGTCTTCGAGATCGCGACGTCGACCGCGTCGGCCGGGATCGTGATCCCCGGCTCGACTGCGTTGCCGTCGGCGGTCACCAGCTCGCCCTGGTCGGACAGCTGGAAAGACCCGTCGCGCGTGTAGCCGGTCTCGCCACTTGGCAATCGCATCTGGAAATAGCCGCGGCCCTGGATCGCGACGTCGTAGCGGTTGCTGGTCTGGTTCGGTGCACCCTGTTCGGTGATCCGGTAGACGCTACCGGTCTTCACGCCCGAGCCGATCTGGATACCGGTCGGGATCTTCGCGGTGCCGCTGCTGTCGGTCGAGGAGCCGGCGCGCGTTTCCTGCTGATAGAGGAGGTCCTGGAACGCCGCGCGCTGGCGCTTGAACCCGGTGGTGTTCATGTTGGCGATGTTGTTCGAGATGACGTCGACGTTGGTCTGCTGTGCCAGCATCCCGGTGCTGGCGATCGAAAGAGTGCGCATCGCGTGGTCCTTTGCTGAAATTGGCGTTGATTAAGGGGAAGGTCAGCCGAGCTTCGACAGGCGGTCGATCGCGCGTTTGCGCATGTCGTCCATGTCCTGCGAGATCTTCATGCTGGTCTGGTAGGCGCGCAGGATGTCGACCATCGAGGTGGTCTCGACGATCGGCTCGACGTTCGATCCCTCGATACCGCCGGTCCGCAGCTTGGTTTCGTTGGCAGCCAGTTCGCGACCGCCGGTGGCGGTCATCAGGCCGTCGCCGCGCGGGGTGACGCCGCGCTCGTCGTCGAACACGGTCACCGCGATCCGGCCGACCGGGCCGGCCTTGCCCATGACCGAGCCATCGTTGCCGATCGAGAGCGTCGGCAGATCCTCGGGCGTGACGGCGATCGGCTTGCCGCCCTCGCCGAGAATGCGCTGGCCGCCCGCATTGGTCAGCTCGCCGGCCTCGTTGACCTTGACGAAGCCTGCGCGCGTAAAGGCGGTGCCGCCGTCGGGCGCCTCGACCGAGAGATAGCCGGGGCCGTCGATCATCAGGTCGAGCGGGTTGCCGGTCGACTGGAACGCGCCGGCGCTGGTGTCGTGCATCGCGCCCATATCGAGCACGAACGAGGTCGTCCGCGTGATGTCGGGCGTGCTCTCCTTCTGTTGCTCGACGAATTCGCGGAACACCGGGCGTTCGCGCTTGAACCCGGCGGTGCTCATGTTCGCCATGTTGTTGGCGGCGACGTCCAGGCGGCGACGCAGCGCCTGCTCCTGGCTCAGCAATATAAAGGAGGAGATGTCCATTGGGGCCTGGTCCAAATTTTCCGCATTATCGGCGCCGGTAGGCAAATTCTGCCTGCCGTCTCTCCTATAATAGGCTGGTACGAGGGGTGCCGGTTGGCGCTTCCCCTCGAAATCGCGAGCACCGGCAGCGCCGGGACCAAGGGGACGACGATCGTGGCGACTAAGGAAACGGCGCAGGACATCGGTGACGACACCGATGGCAATGCGGGCGAGGGTGACGCCGTCGCCGCGGCAACCAAACCCAAGCGTGGCAAGAAGAAGATGATCGTGCTCGCGGCGGTCGGCGGCGTGCTGCTGCTTGGCGGTGGCGGCGCGGGCTATATGATGCTCGGCGGCAAGCCGGCGGCGGCGCATGATGGCGCCGCTGCCGAGACCGAAACTGCCGACAGCGAGGGTTCGGGCGAGGGTGCGGGCCACGAGGCGGCAGCGCCGCTCGATGTCCCGCCAATGCTCGTCAATTTGCGCTCGGCCGATGGTGCTCCGCATTTCCTCAAGGTCCACGTCATGCTCGTCCCCGGCGCGAAATCGAACGTCGAGGCGCTGAAGACCGACCTGCCGGTGCTGCTCGACGCGTATCAGCCGTTCCTGCGCGAACTGCGCCCCGAGGACCTGTCCGGGTCCGCGGCGGTGTTTCGGATCAAGGAAGAATTGCTGATCCGTGCGCGCACGACGATCGGTGCAGACAAGGTGAAGGACGTCCTCGTGCAGGATCTGGTGCAGCAATGAGCGACGATTTCGAAGACCTCGAAGACTTTTCGCTGCCCGATCCGCCGACCGCGGAGCTTGGCGGCGCGGCGTTCGACCAGGCCGGCATCGACGCGCTGTTCGGCACGTCCGGCGGACCCGAGAAACCCCGCAGCGGCCTCAAGGCGGTCATCGAATCCGATGTCATCAGCTATGAGCGGCTGCCGATGTTGGAAGTCGTGTACGACCGGCTGGTCCGCACCTTCGCGACGTCGATGCGCAACCTGACCTCGGACGCGATCGACGTCAGCCTGGAAGATATGAGCTCGATCCGGTTCGGCGATTTCGTCAACCGGCTCGCGCTGCCGGCGATGATCGGCGTGTTTCGGGTCGAGGAATGGCGCAACTACGGCCTCATCACGGTCGAGCCGAGCCTGATCTATTCGGTGGTCGATGCGCTGCTCGGCGGACGCCAGAGCGGCAACCGGTCGATGATCGACGGGCGCGCGTTCACCGGGATCGAGGTCGGGCTGGTGTCGCGGATGCTCGAACTCGCGCTCGCCGATCTCAGCGCGGCGCTGCAACCGATCGTCGCGACGACGATGAAGCTCGAGCGGATCGAGACCAGTCCGCGCTTCGCCTCGATCGCCGGGCCGACCAACATCTGTACCGCCGCGACGTTGCGCGTCGACATGGACGGCCGCGGCGGCTGTTTCAGCGTGCTGCTGCCGTATGCGACGATCGAGTCGGTCCGCTACCGGTTCGGCCAGCGCTTCATGGGCGATACCGATGGCCCGGAAAACGTCTGGGGCGCGCACATGGCCGCCGAACTGCGCAAGACCGAGGTCGCGGTCGACGTGGTGCTCGGCGAGGCGACGATGAGCTTGGGCGATGTCCGGTCGCTGCAAGTCGGCCGGACGATCGCGCTCGGCACGCGGCCCGACGATCTGCTCGGGATCCAGGTCGGCGGAGTTTCGCTCGGCAGCGCGCAGATCGGCCAACGTCGCAACAATATCGCGGTCCGTCTCGCGACCGATATCGTCAGGGGAGCAGGCGCATGAACTTTTCGACGGTCGCGAACATCGCGACGATCATCCTGTGCGCCGCGGTGCTGGTGCAGAGCGTGCGGATGATGCGGTCGCTGAAGGCGGTACGCGGTGGCGCGATCGCCGATGTGGTCGAGGCGCTCGACCGCTCGACCGGGCAGGCGCGCATGGTTCTGTCCGAACTGCGCGACGCGCTGGGCGAATGCGCCCACAGCGCGCGCGCGGTGGCCGACGGCAAGGCGATCGCCGACGAACTGACCGTGATGATCGGGATCGCCAACGCGTCCGCCGATCGCATGGCGGACGCCGCCGATGCGGCGCGTCGTCAGCAGGCCGGGGACTATAGCGCCGCCGATCACAACGCGGGGGGCTGGGCATGATCGGGCGTCCTTCGTTGTTGATGCTGACCGCGGCGTCGGCGGCGGTGGCGATGGTCGGCAACGCCGTCGGGCTGGCGGCGATGCCGAGCGGCGCACAGGCGGCGGGATCGCCGGCCAGTTCGCGACTGGGCGTGGCGATCGCCGACGATCTCGGCGCGCGCGACCAGGCGGCGGTGCGGCGTGGCCGCGCGCTCGACATGCGCGAGCAGGCGGTCCGCGCGACCGAAGCGCGGCTCAAGGCGGATGCCGGCAGCCGACAGGACGCGGCGGCGGCGGCGCCTGCCCAGCCGAGTTCGCCCGGCGCGCCAGCCGGCGCGACGCCGCCGACGGACCAATATGACGATCTGGCGCGGATCTATCAGGCGATGAAGCCCGCCTCCGCGGCGCTGGTCCTCGAACAGCTCGATCTCGACGTGCAGATGCGGGTCGCGCAACGCATGCGCGAGCGCTCGACCGCGATGGTGCTGGCGGCGATGACGCCGCGTGGCGCAGCGGCGCTGACGATGGCGCTGGCTCGGCGCGATGCCCGGCGTCCGCCGAGCGCGGTCAGGCCTGCGGGGGCGGCGTTGTCGAAGCGCTGAACCGCGGCGGCAGACGGATGACACGAAAAAGGGGAGCGTACCGGACCGGTACGCTCCCCTTTTTTACGGGCGGCGCGGTGTCGTTTGGTCGCGTGTCAGATTTCGGCGCGGTCGGAGGCGAAGCGAACCGATCGGTCGGTCTGCCACGCCGATACCTCGGCGAACGACAGCATCTCGAGGAAGGCGAAGCCGACGCTCTCGCCGTTCGACCAGCGCATCCGCGCGCGACGCGGTGAGAGGCCCGGGATCGTGATCCGGACTTCGCTGTCGCGGGGCAGCGGGCTGGCGATCAGAATCCGGCATCCCGATTGCGACAGGTCGCACAAAACCGAGGCCGATAGCGTTCCCAGATGCCAGAGCACGGTGGGGCAGTTGGCAGCGATGCGCGGCGTACGGGCGATGATCGCCGAGCTGTCCGGGACCGTGCCGAGTACCGCATCGATCACGATCGGGCCGTCGAGCTGCAACCCGGCGCGTCCGTCGCGCGCCCAGGCGACCCGCGCGTCGACCGCTTGCAGGTTACGCAGTTCGACGCGGACGCGATCGTCCTCGGTCAGGACGGTCGAGCATTCGATCATCATCCCCGTCTGCGACAGGTTGCGGACGCGGCAGACGTGATCGATCCCCGCGGCCTCGAGACGCGCGACCAGGAGGATCGTCATCAGCCGCGTCTCGCGCCGTCCGAACGTGCCACCGGCGGGTTCGATGTGATGGAGTCTGGACGCGCCGGTTGCGTGGACCGGACTGGACGTTTCGGGGGGCAGAACGATCATGACCTGTGTCCTTCAGGACGGTTCGGCACGCGTGATCGCGGCGCGGCGTACGATGCCTGGGCCGAAAGCCTCGGGGGCGGCGGTCATCACGACCTTACGCAACGCGGCGATGTCGGGCAGCATCCCGTCGGGACCGGCGGCGAGTGGCGTGCGATAGGTCCGCAGGTTGATCGCGTGGAGCAGCAGCGGCAGCCGAGCAGCGACCAGCGCACCGTCGTCGACCGACACCTGCAATTCGACATCGAACGAGACATAGCCCGCCAGGCGACCATCGCCGAACACCAGGGGCGCGACGATCTTCTCCGCCTTGACGAACGTCAGGTCCGGAACCGACGTCTCGTGCGCGTCCGCCTTGCCGTGAGCAGGCCCGAGTATCGCCCGCGTCGCGAACGCGGCACCGCCGCCGACGCCGGTACCGGCAATGAGAACGGCGAGCGGGAACAGGATCTTTTTCATCGCAAGGGTCCTAGAACCGGAAGCTGGCGTCGCTCGGCAGGGAGGCCGCTGCCCCCTTGACGACGATCGTGATACGGCGGTTTTCGGGCCGGGTCGGCTGGTCGGGATAGACCGGGCGGGTGTCCGCCATCGCCACCATCTCGGCGAATCGGCCGGGGGCGAGCCCCGCGCCGATCATCGCCGAGCGCGCGGCGATCGCGCGTTCGCCCGACAATCGCCAGCTCGAATCATCACTGCCGCTGCCGTCGCCGTCGGTGTGCCCCTCGATCGCGATCTGCGCGTCCGAGCGGGCGAGCTTGCCGGCGACGCGCGCCATCATGTCTCTCGCATATGGGTTGAGCGTCGCGGTGCCGACCTTGAACATCGATCGCTTGGCGGTGTCCATCAGGCTGATGCGCAGGCCGTCCCGGTCGTCCTCGACGCGCATCGCCTTGTGGCCGTCCTCGGCGGGCGGCAGGCTGTCGATCGCAACGCGGAGTTCCTGTGCGAGGACTCGCAGCGACGCATCGGGAATATTCGCGGTACCGCCGCGCGCGGTGCCGGCGGTCGCGGCATTGGCGCTCGGCTGGCCGGTCGGGGTGCCGGTCGCGCTGGCCTGGCTACGGCTGCCATGACCGCCCGCGCCCGGCATCGAGCCGATCCCGCTGGCCGAGGCGGTCGCATCCGAGGTCTGCGACATCGCGGTGGCGGCCGGCGAGAAATATTCCGCCAACCCCTTCAGGCGTTGCTTGTCCGGATTGCTGATCAGCCAGAGCAGCATGAAGAACGCCATCATCGCGGTCACGAAATCGGCGTAGGCGACCTTCCACGCGCCGCCATGATGCGCGGCGGCGGTCTTCTTGATCTTGCGGATGATGATCGGGCGGGTGTTGGCACCGGCGACGGCCATGGTCAGGCGGCCTGCGCGGCGAGCGCGTGCGCGACCGGGGCGTGCGCGGCGGGCGCGTGCGGCACGGCCGCGAGCGCCAGCGCGGCGTGCAGGCGATCCTTGATTGCGCTCAGCCGGACCGGCGCGACCGCCGCCTCGGGCGCGGTGCCATCGGCGACGCGGTCGAGCACCGCGGCGCTTTCGTCAGCGCTCTGCACGATCAGGTCGAACACCTGAAGCTGGTCGATATGCCGCATCACGAAGTCCTCGTCGCCGACCAGCGTCTCGGCGAGTTGCTCGACGAGCGCACTGACGCGACGCAGTTCGCTCGCCAGAGCGATGTGCAGGGCCGCATGGGAAGGGGACTGGATCATGATGCGCGCACTCTGGTTGTCTGGCGGGTTGGTGGGGTTGTTCGAACACTTCCGGACGTCAGAAGAGTTCGAGTTCGCCTTCGGATTCGGGCATCGGCGGGCGGATGATTGGACGGACCGGCACGGCTTCGGCGACGCAGGTCGAGCGCGCCTTGCCGTCGAACGGCAGGAACTCGATTTTCCGCGCGCAGACGCCGCCGACATCGACATGACCGATCGCGAAGCCCTCGGTCTCGATGAAGCGCCGCGCGAACGCGGCGTTGTCCTGGCCGATCCCGCCGAGCCCGGCGATGATCTTGGCGCCGCCATAGATGTGCGCGCGCAGTCGCGACCGCATCGCGCCCTTCTTCATCATCGCGTTGATCAGCAGCTCCATCGCGTGGACGCCGTAGCGCTGACGGTCCTGGATCCCGACGGCATGACCCGCTTCCGGCTCGCCGAGCAGGAAATGGTTCATGCCGCCGACCCGCGCCTTGGCATCGTACAGGCACACCGCGATGCACGAGCCGAGCAACGTCGTCAGCATCGTGTCGGGCTCGGCCATCGCCATATGGTCGCCCTGGATAAGGGGGATCCTGCGCATGCCGATCAGGCCAACGCGCCGAAGACGCGCTCGATCTTTTCCTTCAGCGCGGCCGGGGCGAACGGCTTGACGAGATAGTTGTTCACGCCGAGCGCCGCGGCCTTCTGGACGATCTCGCGATCGGACGAGCCGGTGAGCATGATGAACACCGTCTTGCCGATCACCGGATCGTTGCGCACTTCCTCGAGGAACTGCAGACCGTCCATGTCGGGCATGTTGTAGTCCGAGATGATGAGATGCACGCGGTCGCTCCTGACCGCCGCGAGCGCTTCGGGCGCACCGCCCTTGTCGCGCACGTCGCGAAATCCCAGGTCCTGAAGGGACCGGCGGATCATCGCGCGCATACTGGCCTGATCGTCCACGACCATGACCTTGATTTGAGATGCAGCCGGCATCGTCTTCCAATCCCTGTGTTTACTTGCCGCACGCCGCGAGGATCGCCTCGGGCAGTGCAGACAGACTCAATTCACGCTCGACCGCGCCAAGTTCGACCGCCGACCGCGGCATGCCGTAGACGACGCAGGTGTCCTTCGACTGGCCGAAGGTCCGCGCGCCAGCCTGGCGCATTTGTAACAGCCCCTCGGCACCGTCGGATCCCATCCCGGTCAGGATCACCCCGACCGCCTGGGCGCCGCGTTTGGCGACCGACCGGAAGAGGATGTCGACCGACGGACGATGGCCGCTGACGAGATCGGCGGCCTTGAGGCGAACAACCCCCTTGGCACCACCGACGAGCTCCATGTGTCGCGGCCCACCAGGTGCAATATAGGCGGTTCCAGGCATCAACGGGCTTCCGTCGACCGCTTCGCGCACCGTAATCCGACATTCGCGGTCGAGCCGTTCGGCGAAACTCGCGGTGAACGTGCCGGGCATGTGCTGGACGATCAGGATCGGCGGGCAACCGGGCGGTAGTGCCGCGAGCAGCGAGAACAGCGCCTCGACGCCGCCGGTCGACGCCCCGATCGCGATCACCACGTCGTCGCGCGACTGCACCGTCATCTTCGCGGGACGGACGGTCGGCGTGACACGGACCGCAGACCGCGCCGCGGCCTTGACCGTCGCACGCAGCAGGGCCGCATCGCGCGCCAGCTCCTCGGGATTGCCCGAGGGCTTGGCGATGCAGTCCACCGCGCCCAGCCGCAGCGCCTCGATCGTCACCGCCGCACCCTGCGCGGTCAGCGTCGAGCACATGACGACCGGCATCGGCCGCAGCCGCATGATGCGTTCGAGGAACGACAGGCCGTCCATCCCCGGCATCTCGATGTCGAGCGTGATGACGTCGGGTTCGAGATCCTTGATCATCTGTCGCGCGATGCTCGGCTCGGGGGCCATGCCGACCACCTCGATCTCGGGATCGGCGGACAGCACGCGGTTGAGCGCGGCGCGGATCGCCGCGCTGTCGTCGACGATCAGCGTACGGATGCGCCGCATTATTGTCCCCCTTGCTTGACGTAGATGGTCTGGCCGCAGCTCTGCATGATCTGCGCGGCGGACCCGAACAGTCGCTCCGAATGGCCGATATACAGGTGGCCGCCGGGGACGAGCAGGTCGACCAGCCGCTCCTCGAGTTCGGCCTTCGCGCGATCGTCGAAATAGATCATCACGTTGCGGCAGAAGATCGCGTCGTAGCGCTGGCGCATCGGCCAGGCGTCGAACAGGTTGAGCACGCGCGCCTGGACCAGCGCGCGCGCCTCCGCGGCGATCTCGAACTCGCCACCCGGAGCAGGCTTGACCCATGCCGACCGATAGTCGGCGGGGATCGCTGCGACGGTCTGCTCCGCATAGGTCGCGCGGCGGACGCTCTCGACGACGTGCGGTGCGAGGTCGGTCGCCAACAGCTTCAGGTCGGCGTCGCGCAGCCATCCCGCCGCCGAGCGATCGCGCCCGAGCAGGCACATCGCGATCGAATAGACTTCCTCGCCGCTCGAACAGCCCGCCGACCAGATCCGGACCGGAGCGGTACGCACGCGCTGTTTGAGCGTCGGGATGACGACGTTGCGGAAATGCTCGAAATGATGGTTTTCACGGAAGAAATGGGTGTGGTTGGTGGTCAGCGCGACGACCATCGCCGCGCGTTCCTCCTTGTTGGTCTGGACCAGACGCACATAATCGCGGAAATTGGCAAGACCGTGCATCCGCAGGCGACGCGACAAGCGGCCGTGGACCAGCGTCTTCTTGATATCGGTCAGGTGAATCCGCGCGTCGCTCTGCATGATCGTCGCGATCGCGGCGAACTCGGCGGCGGCGAGCGGCGGACCGCTCCCCGAACCGGCGACGTCGGCTCCACCTGGCAGGGTGGCAGTGGTCACGCCGCGATATCCATCTGCCGGGTCAGACCGAGCGCCTCGAGATCGAGCAGCAGGACCATGATGTCGCCGGCAGCGCCCTGCGCTTCGGAGGCGCGGGTCTGCGTCTTGACCAGACCAGCGATCACGCTCGGTTCGCCGATCTCGACGTCGGGCGCGGGGCGGATTTCGTTGGCATCGATCAGCACGATGTCCGACACTTCGTCGACCAGGAACCCGGCCTGCTTGCCGGCGATGCTGACGACCAGGATGCACGACCGCGAGTGGATCGCGCTCGGCTCCCATCCGAGGCGCTCGGCGAGGCCGATCACGGGGACCACGGTCCCGCGCAGGTTGGTGACGCCCTTGATATAGTCGGGGACGCCGGGAAGCGGGGTCGGCTCGTCCCATTCGCGGATCTCGATCAGCGACGACATGTCGATCCCGAAGATCTGCGTGCCGAGCGAGAAGGTGACGATCTTGCGTTCACCCGGGGCGTTGGTCGTGGTCATGCGGCGAGTCCTTTGGTGATATGGCGAACGGAGGAAGACGGACCGACGAGCGCTTCGATGTCGAGGATCAGCGCGATCGAGCCGTCGCCGAGGATCGTCGCGCCGCCGAGCCCGCGGATCGGATGCAGGTTCTGCTCGAGGCTCTTGATGACGACCTCGCGGCGGTCGTCGATCGTGTCGACCATCAGCCCGACATGGCCGGCGGTCTCGCTCTCGACGATGATCACCAGCGATTCCTCGGGCGAGCGGGCGTCGTTATCGGCGAACCCGAAGGTGCGGGTAAGACGGCGGACGGGGACGTAGTTGCCGCGCAGTTCTATCACCTCGCCGGTGGTCGTGGTCGGGCGGACCTGGCCGGGTTCGGGCTGGACCGTCTCGACGACGTTGGCGAGCGGCAGCACGAAGCGCTGGCCGGCGAGCCGCACGATCATCCCCTCGAGGATGGCGAGCGTCAGCGGCAGCACCATCGTGAAGGTGGTGCCCTTGCCGGGCACCGAGCTGATCTCGACCCGGCCGCCGAGCGCCTCGACGTTCGAGCGGACCACGTCCATGCCGACGCCGCGCCCCGAGATATTCGAGATCGTCTCCGCGGTGGAAAATCCGGGTGCGCAGATCAGCTGGTCGATCTCCTCGTCGGACAGGACCGCGTCGGCGGCGACGATGCCCTTCTCGACCGCCTTGGCGCGGACGCGGACGCGGTCGATACCGGCGCCGTCGTCGGCGACCCGGACGAAGATCCGTGCGCCCTTCTGTTCGGCGGACAGGCGGATCGTCCCCTCGGGGGGCTTGCCGCAGGCGATCCGGTCGGCCGGGCTCTCGATACCGTGATCGACCGCGTTGCGGATCATGTGGGTCAGCGGATCGCCGATCTTCTCGATCACGCCCTTGTCGACTTCGGTCATCTCGCCGGTCGTCTCGAGCGTCACGAGCTTGCCGGTTTCGGTCGCCAGATCGCGCAGCATGCGCGGCACGCGGCTGAACGACTGCTTGATCGGCTGCGCGCGCAGCGACATCACCGTGTCCTGGATCTCGCGTGTCAGCCGCGAGAGCTGCGGCAGTTCGACGCGTTCCTGGTCCTTCGGGCTGAGGCGATCGGCGAGGATCGAGCCGCGGATGACGAGTTCGCCGACCAGGTTGAGCAGCATGTCGAGCTTGGTCAGTTCGACGCGGATCGTCTGCGACGCAGGCTCGACGCGTGGCGCTTCCGGGCTGGCCGGTGCGGCCACCTTGGCAACAACGGGAGCGGCGGGCGGCGCGATGCTGGCTATCGACACGACCGGCGCGACGAGCGGCGGCGCCTGCGTTACCGGAGCGGGGGCTGCCGGGGCGACGCTGTCACCGCGGACGATCGTGACGACCGAGTCCGGATCGACGAAATCGAAGCAGTCGGTGATCGCCGATTCCTCGATCGCCGCGGGTACGCTGACGGTCCAGCCGATATAGCTGTGCTCGGGATCCATGTCGCGGAGCGAGGGCAGCCGCGACAGGTCCGCGCCGATCACCGAGCCGCCGAGCAGTTCGAGTTCGCGGATGATCAGCATCGGCTCGCCGCCGTTGGACAGCGCGGCGTTGGACGGCAGGAACGTCACCGTCCAGGGCGCGGCGATGTCGGGGGCGCTGTCGAAGTCGTCGAGCGAGACGCCGACGGGCTCGAACCCGAACGGATCGAACGATTCGATCGCGCCGGCGATCGGCACGAACCCGAACGGATCGGCATCGACCTCTACAGGGGCGGGGGCCGCGACAGGCGCTGTCGCATCCGGCGCGCCGCCGTTCTTGAGGACCTCGTCGAGCGCCTCCAGGGCTGCGGCGTCGTTCGGGAGGCCGCGCGTGCCCTGCGCCGCGGCGACGTGATCCGACAGGATGTCGAACGCGGTCAGCATGACGCCGGTGACGCCGGGCGTCGGCGCGATGCGGCCGGCGCGAACCTAGTCGAGGACGTTCTCGAACCGGTGCGAGAACGCGGTCAGCGCGGCGTGGCCGAACGCACCGGCGCCACCCTTGATCGAATGGACCGCGCGGAACACACCGGCGATCACGCCTGCCGACACGTCGCCCGCGTTCATCGCGGACAGCCCGGTCTCGGCGGTCGTCAGACCTTCGGCGCATTCCTCGAAGAAGATCGCCTGGATATCGTCGAGATCATCGCTCATGGACATACCCGGCGGATCGCCGTCCCCAGCTTGGCGGCGTCGAACGGCTTGGTGATCCAGCCGGTCGCGCCGGCGCCGCGCGCGCGGGCCTTTTTCTCGTCGGAGAATTCGGTCGACAGGACCAGGATCGGCAGGCCGCGGAATTCGGGCACCGCACGGACCGCCTCGATCAGTTCGAACCCGTCCATCTCCGGCATGTTGATGTCGGTGATCAGCAGGTCTGGCTTGACCTCGTGCATCCGCTCGAGACCGTGGCGGCCGTCATTGGCCGCCTCGATCGTGAAGCCCTGCGCGGTCAACGACGCTTTCAGGAGCATCCGCATGCTCGCCGAGTCGTCGACGGTAAGGATGGTCTTGCTCACGAATGGATTTCCTTCTGGTTGTCGAGACCGATGGCGTCGGCCAGTCGGCAGGCCGTCACGCGCTCCACGAATGCGGGGCTGGGCGCGGCGATGGTGAAGCTGTGGCCGTTGGCGATCGCATCGGCATGCGCGGCGACCAGCAACTGCAGCGTCGCGTGGCCGATGCTCTCGACACCCGAAGCGTCGATCACGATGTCGCCGTCGAAATCCGCCGCGAGGACCAGGCGTACCCCGATGTCCTGCGCGTGCACCGTGGTGCACTGGCCGGGAAGTATCAGCGTACGATCCTCTGGGGGTTTCGCGTCTGCGGTGGCGGCGAGTGCCATGTCAGGCGGTGAGAGCGTTGAAATCATTTTTCGCCTCCTCGAGGGCGGTTTCTAACTGTTGGAAGGTCGGTGCCTTCGTCGATGGTGTCATGCGGCGGGCGATCTCGATCGCGACCTGCGTCGGCAGCCCCTGCGCGTGCGCGACGATCGCGCTCTTGACGATCAGGAACGGCTTGGCGTCGGCGTCGATCGTCTCGTGCAATTTCGCGGCGAGCGGACCGACCAGGCAATAGGCCAGCATCACGCCGAGGAAGGTGCCGACCAGCGCGCCGCCGATCATCGCGCCGAGCACGTCGGTCGGCTGGTCGATCGATCCCATCGTCTTGATGACGCCGAGCACCGCGGCGACGATGCCGATCGCGGGCAGGCCGTCGGCCATCAGCTGGAGCGCGTGCTGTGGTGCCAGCTCCTCGTGATGATGGTTCTCGATGTCGTTATCCATCGCCTCGGCGATCTGATGCGGATCCTCGAAGCTGACCGTCATCATCCGCAGATAATCGCAGATGAACGCCACCAGATGATGGTCCGCGAGGATGCGCGGATAGCGGCTGAAGATCGGACTTTCCGCCGGCGTATCCAGATGCGGTTCGATCCCGATCGCGCCGCTCCGCTTGAACGTCGACAGCAGTCCGAACAACAGAGTCAGCAGATCGCGATAGTCGCTCTCGGTCCAGCGTCCGCCCTTGAAGGTGCGGAGCAGACCTTTGCCGGCCTGCTTCACCGTCGGCACCGAGTTGGAGACGATGAATGCGCCGATCGCCGCGCCGCCGATCGCGACCAGCTCGTGCGGCAGCGCGTGCATCACGATATCCATCTTGCCGCCGGACCAGATGAAACTGCCGAACACGCATGCGAGGATGATAATGAAACCTATACCATTTACCATGGTCCGCGACCGTTCCTTCGTACCGGGTTTATGTTGTTATAGGAGGGCCGCAGGGCCTTCGGTCCGGTCCGCGGCATTAAGCGGCGACCGGATGGTCGCGCGTCATGTGGCCGTCCTGCCAATCGATTACCGTGAGGTAGTTGCGCAGGCGGCTTTCCTCGATCCGGGCGAGCAACGCATTGTCGTGCAGGGGTAACAGCAACGCCGCGACCGCCTCGCTCCAGGGTGCGTCGGCGGCGAACACGACGCCCAGGCCGAACACCGCAGGGATATAGGCGAAGGCCAGCGCGCGACTGTCGGCGCTGGCGTCCGCAACGAAATCCTCGACCGCGGTCAGCACGCCGTTGCGCGGGCCGCCCGCCTGCAACGCGAACGCGAACTGGCCCATGCCGCGAAACCCGCGACCGGGGGTCAGGTCGTCGCGGTCGAGCAATGCGCCCGCGGTGTAGCTGTGCGGATGGCGGTGCTCGGCGGGAATGCGGTCGGGCGCGTAATACATGTCGCGGCGCGCGCACGGCCAGCCGACGTCGTGGAGGAAGGCGAGCAGCGGCTTGCCGTCGCGGCGCCCGATCAGGTCGATCTCGGCGAGTTCGCGCGAGACGGTGTGGTAGTTGTGATCGCCGTCGATCAGCCACGCATCGATCCCCGCCAGCCCGGGCACCGCGTCGAGGCTCGGCTGGGCGATATGGCGGACGCAGGGCGTCGCGGCGGCCCAGGCGGCGAAGCCGGGCGCGGGGGAGGGGTCGATGCTCGTCAGATGGCCGTCGATCGGTGCGAGGTGATCCGCAAGCCGGTGCGACATGCCGCCGAACTCCGCGCCGATCTCGGCCACGGCGCGCGCGTCCGCGGCGGTCAGGCACGCGAGGATGGTCGCGGAGAATTCGGCCATCGAATGGATCAGCAGCTCGCTCATGCGACGGCTCCTGCGAGGACGGGGGCGTGCTGGCCGGTGCGCGGCGCGACCGGATCGCGCGGCACGAGCGGACGGAAGACGATCGCCAGCATCATCGGGACGGTTTCGCTGCCGGGCTTGAGCGGCGGCGGCGGGACCATCAGGAATGCGTCGGGATCGGTGCACTGGAACAGATGCGGCGCGACCTGTTCTAGCCCTTCGCACGACGGCATTGCGGGGATCGCCCGGGCGCTGGCCCTGGCGTCGCCGACGAGAAACGCCTCGACCGGGAGAAAATGTGCGGACTCGATCTGCAGCCATTCATGCTCGCGACCGAACTGCACGCCGACCGTGTAGCGGCACGCGCCGACCGGGATCGCGGCGACATGATAGCCGTCGTGCGTCGGCGTCGCGCGCACGCTGTCCGCGAATGCATCCTGCCCGTCGACCATCAGCACCGGGATATCGATCCCGGAATCGCAGAAATCGGCATAGCGCAGATCGAGCCCGAAACGGCGCTGCGCGAGATAGGCGAGGCTGGTCGGCAGGCCCTGACCGCGCAGTTCGGCGGGCAGGTACATCCGGTCGCTGTTCTTGAGATAGAACAGCCCGCGTTCGCGCAGGCCGCGGCTGGCGGTCGCCGGATCGAACAGCGTGATCATGTGGTCGGTACCGAGATTGGCATCGTGTTCGAAGCGGGCGAACAGCGCGATCTCGTGCGGGAGCGGCAGGAACAGCAACCGGGCCAGCGCGGCGACCGCCGCCGGTTGCGTCGTCGTGGCCGAGTCGCGATCGTGGCGGCGGATCGTCGCCGACCGTTCCGCCTGCGCAAACACGACGCAGCCCGCCTGGACGCGTTCGCGCGCTTCGCTCTGCTGGCCCTTGATACCGGGGGTGCCGCGGACCGCGACGCCGTCCGCATAGTCGATCACCGACCCCTGCGACGCGGTGCAGAGCTGTTCGACGACGGCGATCGATCCGATCAGCGCGTCGAGCACGCCCTGGTCGTAGGTCGTCGCATCGATCATGCCGCATTTGTCGAGCCCGCTCGGCAACGTCTCCGCGAGCAGCAGGTAGCGGCCGGCGATATGCACCCCGAACGCGTCGGACAGCACGGCCTCGATATTGTTCTGGACGCTGCCGTTATAGCCGAGATCGACGAGCATCAGCGTGTCGCCGGGCGCGGGATCGACGAGGGCGCGGATATAGGCGATCAACCGGTCGGCGAACGCGCGTCCACGCTGTGCGATGCGCTCGGCCCAGGGCGCGGCGCCGATCGTTTCCGCGAGCGAATAGGCGCCGTTCTTGGTCGCGGCGTCGGCGACCAGCGCGTCGGCTTCGTCCGCGTCGATCAGCAGCTGGCGAAGGAAGTCCTTGCCCGATCCGTCGCCGATCTCGTCGATCACGAACCGTCGCGCGGCGCCGTCGCGGCCGAGCCCCGCGGCGATCGCGGTGAAGCGGCTGATCTCGACCGCGTGCGTGGTGCGATCGGGAAAGGCTGCGTCGAACACGAGCCGCGGCAGGAAGCCGTCGCGCATCAGGAACAGCAGGTGCGTGGTGCCGCCGCGCTCGGCCTGGTTCGCGTCCGCTTCGGTCGCGATCCAGTGCGCGAACGGCGTCATGATCGGGCCTAATGTGGCAAACCCGAGCGCCGCCGCGGGATCCTCGATCGCGGGCTCGCCGAGCGCGACGGCGGCACGGTGCGGCTGGAAGATCGCATCCGTGTCCGGCCCGGCGACGAGCGTGGCGACGCTTCGCTCGAGCCGGTGACGCTGGACCGCGGTGTCGGTGAACTGGATCAGATGCAGCGCGCGCAGGCCGTGGCGGGCCGCGGACACGGCGTCCGCCACCGGGTTGTCGCCGATGTGCAGGATGCGGTCGGCACGGACCGCGGTCTGGCGCAGGACGGTGTCGAACAGCGCTTCGGCCTTGGCGCTGCGATGCTCGCACGAGCAGACGATCCGGTCGATCAGGTCCGCGACCTCGTCGCCCGCCGCAGCGCGGATCAGCGTTTCGAGCTGATCGCGTTCGAGATAGGTATCGCTGACGATCATCACCTTCAGCCCGCGCCGCTTGGCCTCGCGCATCAGCGCAACGGTCGGCGCGAACGCGTAGCAATGCTGCGCCTCGACCAGGATCTCATGGTTCACATAGCGCTCGCGCGTGGCGGCATCGACGTCGGGGAGCAGCGCCGCGTAGATTTCGCGCAGCGTGACTTCGCCCGAGCGGCGATGCTCCAGCAATCGCGCTTTCCGCGCGGCGGCCTCGGCACGGATCCGCTGGTCGGACGATACGCCGTCGAGCAACGCGAAGATGTCCGCGGGCCTGTGGGTATCGCGCCACAATAGCGTATCGAAACAATCGAGCGACAGCATGGATAGACCGCGATGGCCATCCAGGGCGTGCGGCAACTGGTGAGGCAGGATGGTCTGCATGGACGGGCTTTCCGGCTAAATGGCGTCCCGTAGTGCCGCCCGCAGCGGACCCCTGTGGAACCCCGCAGTGGGACATGACCATCTTATAGGACGCAACCGGCACCGCCGGCCGCTGCTGCGTCCTAGAATAGGGGAAAGACCGAACGGAGCTGCCGATGTCCACGTCCCCGATGTCCCTCAACGCGTATCAGCGCACGCGCACGATTACCGAGAGCCCGCGCGCGACCGAATGCCGGCTGATGCGCCAGATCACCGGCGAGATGATCGCCGCACGCGATGCCGGCGTGGTCGGCGTCCCGCTGACCGCGATCCTGTTCCGCAACCGCGAGGTCTGGAACGCCTTCTCGACGGCGTGCGCGGCGCGCGGCAACCGCCTGCCCGATTCACTGCGCGCCTCGATCGTATCGCTCGGCCTGTGGGTCGATCGCTTCACGAGCACGGTCGTGGCCGGTCGCGACGACATCGACGGGCTGATCGACGTGAACAGGGCGATCATCCAGGGGCTCGAGCAGGACTGACCCGGTCGATCGTCGCATACCCTAATGCTGCGACGATCGAGCGGCGATGCGCGGCATCCGGCCTAGCCGCCAAGCGCGCGGTGGAGCTGGATGTGCGCGAGCGTCGACGCGACGCGCTGACGAACGACCGCGAGCTCTGCCGTTAGTACCGCTTGGCGCGTGTCGAGCAGGGGCAGTGCGCCGATATCGCCGCGGGCGTAGCGCGCCTCGACCATCGCGACCGTTTGCCGCCGCGACGCCAGATCGCGATCGTTGAGCGTCGTGCGTTCGGTTGCGGCGCGCGTTGCGGACAGCGCGTCGTCGACTTCGCGCCAGGCGTTGAGGACGGTCTGGCGGTAGGCGATCGCGGCGCTGTGGTCTTCGGACCGACGCAGGTCGAGTTGCCTTTGCAGGCGCCCGCCGGAGAAGATCGGCAGCGACAGGCTTGGTCCGATGCTCGTGCTGCGCGCGTTCCAGCCGAAATCGGCCAGGTTCAGCACGTCGATGTCGAACAGTCCGGTCAGGCTGATCTTCGGATAGAAATCGGCCTGCGCGACGCCGATCTGCGCGGTCGTCCCATGAAGCCGCGCTTCGGCCTCGACGATATCGGGGCGGGTCCGGGCGACCTCGGAGGGCAGGCGCGCCGCTATCGCCGGGAGCGGCCTGAGCGGTGCCAGGGTCGCGCGGTCGAACGGGACGGTATCCGCCGTGGCCCCGACCAGGATCGCCAGCGCGCGCTGCGTCGTTGCCGCCTGATGGTCGAGCTCGACGATATCGCCGTGCAGCGCACGCAGCTTCTCCTCGGTCGCCGCGAGATCGATCGGCGTCGCGAGACCGCGGTCGAGCAGCGCGCGTGCGATCGCGGCGTTGCGTTCGGCGAGCCCCGCGCCGTCCTGCGCGATGCGGCGTTCTTCCCACAGGCCGCGGAGCTGAACATAGGTGCGCGCGACCTCGGCTTCGACCGAGAGGCGTACGCCGCGCGCGGCGGCTTCGGTGGCTGTGACCGACGCCTGCGCCGCCTCTGCCTGGCGACGATGACCGCCCCAGAGATCGAGCTCCCAGCTTGCGCCGACGCCGACGCTGTAGAGATCGAAGTCGACGCCCTTCGGCGGGGCGGTCGTCGGGGTGACGCCGAGCAGCGTCTGCGTGACCGAGGCGATCCCCGCGGTGCCGACCCGCTCGCGGCTGTAGCCCGCCTGACCCTCGACCTGCGGCGCCCCGGCGGCGCGGGCCTGGCCACGTTCGATCCGCGCGGCGGTGATCCGCTCGATCGCTGCCGCGATATCGAGATTGCCCGAGCCGGCGCGCGCCTCCAGCGCATCGAGCACCGGATCGTCGAAGCTGCGCCACCAGCGCGCATCGGTGCTAGCCGACACCGGGGTCGCCCCCTGCCAGACCGTCGGCAGGATCGGCGCGGGGGGCGTGAAGTTCGGGCCGACCGTGCAGCCTGCCAGCGCGGCGGCGAACAGCAGCGGCAATGCCTGCGGGATTTTCGGATCATGCATCGTGGTGGTCCTGCTGCGGAAGGCCGGATGTGCGATCGAACGCGAGCGCGTAGAGCGCGGGCAGGGCGACCAGCGTGAGGATCGTCGCGCCGATCAGCCCGCCGATCATCACGATCGCCATCGGCCCCCAGAAGATGTTGAAGCAGAGCGGAATGAATGCGAGCACCGCCGCCAGCGCGGTCAGCACGACCGGCCGAGACCGGCCGATCGTCGCGGCCCGGATCGCCGCGTGCAGATCCATGCCGTCTGCCTGGTTGTGCGTCACCTGATCGACCAGGATGATCGAGTTGCGCATGATCATCCCCGCCAGTGCGATCAGCCCGAGCAGCGCGACGAAGCCGAACGGCGCGCCCGTCACGACCAGCGCCGCGACCGCGCCGATCAGCCCGAGCGGTGCGGTCGCGAGCACGAGCAAGGTGCGACCGATGCTCTGCAACTGGATCATCAGCAGCACGAGCATCAGCGCGAAGGTGACCGGCAGCAGCGCATAGATCGCGTCGTTCGCCTTGGCCGACAACTCGCTGTCGCCGCCATCCTCGATCCGGTACCCGGCGGGCAGCGATGTCGCGATCGCGGCGACGCGCGCGGCGGCGTCGTCGACCACTTCGGACGCCTGCACGTCGCCGGTCATGTCGGCCTGCACGGTCATGCAGAGTTCGCCGTTACGCGTCCATAGGATCGGCTGCTCGGTGGTCGCGCCGATCCGCGCGACCTGGCCGAGCGGGACCGGACCGCCGGGCGTGCTTACCGCCATGTCGGCGAGCCGCCCCGGATCGGCGCGATCTGCCGCCGCGCCGCGCACGACGATGCCGATCCGCTTGGTCCCGCGGAGCACGTCGCCCGCCGGCTGGCCCGACATCATCGTCGCGACGTCACCCGCCAGCCGCGCGCGATCGAGCCCAAGCCGCGCGACCCGATCCGCGTCGAGATCGAGCCGCATGGCGACCGACGGCGTCCCCCAGTCCGCCTGGACCGCGGTCGTCCCCGGCGTCGTGCGCAGTACCGCCTCCAGCCGTGCGGCGATGGTCCTCAACCTTTCCGGATCGGGGCCGATCACGCGGTATTGCACGGGAAAGCCCGCACTCGGCCCGAGCGACAGGCGGCGGATGTGGAGCTTGGCCTCGGGGGACGCGTGGTTCGACAGCAGCCGCGCGATGACGCGTTCGCGCGCGTGAAGGTCGGTGGCGACCAGCACCATCGTCGCGGTCGCGGGGTCGGGCAGCGAGGGGCCGTAAGGCAGATAGAAGCGTGGCGAGCCCTGGCCGATATAGCTGTCGGCCTGCGCGATATCGCGGTCCTTGGCGATGCTCGCCTCGATCCGCTTTACCGCCGCCGAGGTTGCGGCGAGCGAGGACCCCGGGCGCAGACTGACGTCGACGATGATCTCGGGGCGGTCCGATACGGGAAAGAATTGCTGGCGGACCAGCATCGCGCCCGCGAGACTCGCGACCAGCAGTGCCGCGGTCACTGCGACCACCGTCTTGCGCCGCGCCATGCATGCATCGACGACGCTGCGCAGTCGTCGATAGACCGGCGTGTCGTACATCGCGTCGGCGTCGTGGTGCGCGTGCGCCTCGGGGAGCAGCCGCACACCCAGATACGGCGTGAACACGACCGCGACGACCCAGCTGACCAGCAACGCGGACCCGGTCACCCAGAAGATTCCGCCGGCATATTCGCTGGTCGTCGACTGCGCGAAGCCGACCGGCAGGAAGCCGACGATCGTCAATAGCGTGCCGGTCAGCATCGGGAACGCGGTGTGCGTCCAGGCATAGGCGGCGGCATCGGACCGGCTCGCGCCCTTTTCGAGCTGGACGACCATCGCCTCGACGCTGATGATCGCGTCGTCGACCAGCAGTCCGAGCGACAGGATCAGCGCGCCGAGCGAAATCCGCTCGAGTCCGATCCCGCTCGCCCCCATGAACAGCGCGACGATCGCCAGCGTCAATGGGACCGACAGCGCGACGACCACGCCGGTCCGCCAGCCGAGCGTCACGAACGCGACCAGCAGGACCACCGTCAGCGCGCAGAAGAATTTGATGAGGAACGCGTTCACCGCCTCGCGGATGTTCTGGCTCTGGTCCTCGACCTGGGTCATCGTGATCCCGGCGGGCAGCGTCCGGCCAAACGCGGCAGCGACCTGCGACAACTGCTTGCCGAAGCCCAGCCCGTCGGCGCCCGGCGCCATCGCGATCGCCAGCACCACCGCAGGCTTCGCCGCATGGCGGACCAGGCCGTCGGGCGGATCGGCATAGCCGTTACTGACAACGCCGACGTCGCCGACGCGAATGGTGCCGTCCGCGCCGGGAATGGCGGTGCTCTCGACCGTATCGACGCCATCGACCGTACCGCCGATCCGGACGGGGACGCGCATCGACCGCTCGACCACGCCAGCGGGTGCGACGCTGCTGCGTTTTGCCAGCGCCTGCACGACGGCGTCCGGCGACAGCCCCAGCGCGGCGAGCCGGCGCGAGTCGACATCGACGAACAGCCGGCGCGGCACCTCGCCGGTGATCTGCACCTTGCCCGCGCCGGGGATGCGGAGCATCGCGTCGCGCTCCTGTTCCGCCAGCGCCACCAGCCGCGCATTGTCCGCGCCGGTCAGCGTGAACACATAGCCATAGACGTCGGCATAGTCGTCATCGGCGGCAACCGTCGCCCCCGCGGGAAGCCCCGGCTCGAGATCCTTCAGCTGCTTGCGAACCTGTTGCCAGATCACCGGCACGCGGTCCTTCGGCGCGCTGTCCTTCAGCGAAACGCGGATCGCGCAGCGACCGTCGACGCAGTAGGTCTGGAGGAAATCGAGGTCTTCGGTCGCGCGCAGCCGGCGTTCGATCGGGTCCGCGACCTGCGCGCGCATCTGCGCCGGCGACGCACCAGGCCACGCCGCCGCGACGATCATCTCCTTCAGCGTGAAGGTCGGATCCTCGTCGCGCCCCAGCGCGAAGAACTGCGCGGCGCCGGCCGCGAACAGCAGCGCGATCAGGAAGCCGACGAGCGCGGGGTGACGGATCGCCCAGCGTGACAGGTTGAAGCGGTCCATCGCTCAGTTGCCGCCCGCGACGAGGCCGGCCATGACGACGCGCTGCCCTTCCGACAGCGTGTCGCCACCGCTTGCGACGATCTGCTGGCCATCGGACAGGCCCGAGACGATCGCGTCGTCGCCGCGCAGTTCGACCAGATGTACCGGCTGGCGGTGGACGCGGTCGCCGCCGTCGTTGTCGCCCCCGCCGCCGCGCCCGTTGCCGCGCCCGTTGCCGCGCCCGTTGCCGCCGCTCGACAGCGACCAGACGTGCGGCTGGTTGCCCCGTGCACCGAGCGCGGTCAGCGGCACGCGGATCGTCGCCTTCGGATCGGGCATTCGCAGCGTGAGCGTCGCCGAGCTGTTGAATGGGATCTGCGACACGTCGCCGAGCACGCTGAACCGCGCGGTCCGCAACCGCAGCGCGCCGTCCGCCGCCGGCCCGACCAGTCTCAGTCGCGCCTCGGCGATCGTGTCGGGCGCGGACCAGAAGCTCGCATCCGCCATCGTCCCGCTGGCGACTTGCACGCGCTCGGGCAGGCGCACCTCGATTTCGGGACCGCCCGCAGCCAGCCGGACGATGGTGCTGCCGGCCTCGACGACGGTACCCGATTCGACCGCGCGTTCGGTCACGACGCCGTCCTCTGGGGCGATCAGCACCGCGTCGGCGAGCGTCGCTCGGCTGTGGTCGAGCGCCGCGCGCGCCGCATCGCGCTTGGCCGCAGCGGCGCTGGCCGCCAGCGCGCGGTCGCGGACCTCGGCTGCCGACAGCGCGCCGATCCCGTCGAGGCCGGTGGCCCGTCGTGCCGCGTCGCCCGCGCGGATCGCCTCGGCGGTCGCGGCGGCGAGGTCGGCCCGTGCCTGTCCGGTATCGGCGATCGCCTCGGCGTGCGAAAGGCGGGCAAGGACCTGCCCGGCGCGGACGTGATCGCCGACCTGGACGTTCAGCGCGAGGACGCGGCCACCGGTCTTGAAGCCGAGCGCGATTTCGCGGCGCGGGCGCAGGACGCCGTCGAACGCCGCGGTCTGTCCGCCGGCGTGATGGATCGTGACCACGTCGACCAGCGTGGCGTCCGATCTGGGCGATACGACCGGTTCGGAGGAACAGCCGGCGCAGGCGAGGAGGGTAAGACCGGCGGTGATCAGTTTGGTCGGCAGCCTGGTTGGCAGCTTGCTCGGCAGCCCGGTCGGGGCAGTGGAAATCATCGGCATCGTCGCGTCCCGTTGTGAACGCGGTCGCCCTGCCGATACGGGTCGATCCTGGCCTGCCGATCCTCGAAACCGACCGGTCGATTTCGAAAACGACCGGTTCCGACGCCTGTGAACCGGCTTCGCTAGCCTTCGAGATGCCGCCGTCGAAACGCGCTGGGAGTTTCGCCGAGGCGGTCCTTGAACACCCGGTTGAACATCACGAGGCTGCCGAACCCCGCATCCATCGCGATCGTCAGGATTGGCACGTCCTTCTGCGAGGGGTCAGCGAGCGCGCTGCGGACTTCGGCGATCCGGTGTTCGTTGAGGTAGTCGCTGACGTTGCGATAGCCGAGCCCGCCATTGATGTGTCGCCGCACGCGGTATTCGGGCGTCTCGACGCGCGCGGCGATCATCCCGATCGTCAGGTCGGGATCGCGGTAGGCGCGGTCTTGCGTCATCATCGCCGCCAGGCTCTGGCCGAGACCGACGTCGAGCGGTTCGGGCGCCGCGACCGCTGGAACTTCGCCGACCACCGGGGCGGCATCCGCGCTCAGGAAAACCTCGGGGTGGCGCAATCCGAACAGCAGCGCGCTGATCACGAACGTGCCCATGAACAGCCCGGCGGCGGCGGTCATTCCGGACACGGCCAGTTCGCCGGTCGCGCGACCGACGATCTCGCTGCCGAGCAGCCACAGGATGATCAGCCCGATCGACACCACGAAGATCGTTCGCGCCTGCCGCCGCGCCTCGACCAGATCGCCCTGCCGATTCCGCCATGCGAGCCACTGCGCGTGGACCGCGAACGCCATTCCCCCGAGATAGACCGCGATATCGAGCCCGCGGATCGGCGCGGCCAGTCCGCGCCCCTGCAGGCTGACGTACAGCGTGCAGCCCAGGAACGCCGCTGCCAGCGCCATATCGACCGGTTTGGGTCTGAACGCATCGTCGAACCATGCGCGCGCGAACAGCCAGAACAGCGGAATCGCGGCGCTCGAGCTCAGATCGAGCAGCGGATCGAACGCGGTCGGCGCATGCGGCAACCCAGCCAGCGTACCGACCACCGTACACAGCGTCAGCGCCAAGCCGAACCGGCTCGGCAACGACGCCGGCGACCGCGCGAACACCACCGCCGCCAGCATCAGCAAGCCGATCGCACCACCGCGACACAGCAGATCGAGCTGGAGAATCACCGTCGACGATACCGGGTCATGCTGGCCATCAGCGGCGACAACCATGCCGTCGCCGGTATGTCCAGTCCTACCGTTTGCGGACGGAGACGCGCGCGCGGGGTCGTCGTCGGGGCGGGCAGGCGACGCGTCGCAAATCCGGACTGCGTGTTATGTCCGTGCCGCGCGAAGGCGCCAACGAAGCAGCATCGTCACGATCGGCTGGGGAAGGACGGTGGCGACGCGGACAAGCCAGCTTATCGCAGCCGGAAAGCGATAGTCGCTTCGTTCGGTGCGGAGTGCGCGGACGATATGCGCGACGCCGCGTTGCTCGGAGATTTCGAACGGCGAAGGCATGGCATGCGCCTGCGTTCGCGCCGTGGCGACGAAGCCGGGGTAGATGCTGACGAATCGGATGCCGTGATCGGCGAACTCGACGCGGCACGTGTCCATCAGCAACCGCATCGCGCCTTTGGCGGCAGAATACGGCCCTTGCAGCGGCACGCCCATCAAGCCGGCCAGCGAATTGGTGTGCGCGACCATGCCGGAACCTTGGCGCATCATATGGTGAAGCACCGGAAACAGGTAGTTGACGCAGACGTCGTAATTGCTCCGCATATAGTCTTTGACCGCGCCGACGCCGATCGTCCGCAGGTCGAGATCGGGGGCGCCGCCGACGTTCAGGAGCAGCAGGTCGATGCGACCGAACCGTGCGATCGTGGCCTCGACGACCGCGGCGGCTTCGTCCTCGCGCAGTGCGTCGGCGGGGTGGATCATGCAGACACCGCGGTCGAGCGCGATCTCGGCCGCGAGGCTTCCAAGTTCGCCGGCCCGTCGCGCGGTCGCGACGATCGTTGCGCCTTCCGTGGCTAGCCGTCGCGCGACACCGCGCCCCATGCCGCTCGACGCGCCGACGATCAGCACGACCTTGCCCGCGAAGATCACCGGTCGTCTCCGAGCGGCTTCAGCCCGGCCACCAGCCGCATCGTCAGCCGCGCGGCGGTGCCCCAGGGCGGGCCGATCCGTTCGAACATGTTGATCGGTCCGGCCTTGTGCACCGCGCGCGCGTGGCTGAACCGGAGGAAGCCGTCGCGGCCGTGATAGGCGCCCATGCCGCTGGCGCCGATGCCGCCGAACGGCAGGCTGTGCTGCGCGACATGGAGCAGCGTGCCGTTGATCGTCACGCCGCCCGACGTTGCCCCATCGAGAATCCTGCGCTGCATCGCCGCGCCATCCGCAAAGCAGTAGAGCGCGAGCGGTCGCGGGCGCGCGCGGACGAAGGCCAGCGCCGCGTCGAGCGTGTCATAGGGTTTCACCGGCAGGACCGGGCCGAAGATCTCCTCGCGCATCAGCGCGCAGTCGTCGGGCGCGCCAAGCACCACGGTCGGCGCGATCCGGTGCCCGGTCGGGGCCGGCGCGGGATGGGTGAGGATTTCCGCACCACCGCGTCGCGCCTCCTCGATCGCATCGGTCAGCCGCTGGTGGTGCCGCGCGTCGATGATGTTGCTGTAGTCGCCATTGCGCTCGATCGTCCGATAGCGGTGCACGGCGGCGGACAGCACGCCGTCCGCGAACCGGCGCGCCGAGGCGGCCGGCACGAGCGCGTAATCGGGGGCGACGCAGGTCTGGCCGGCATTGAGATAGCGACCGAAGGCGATCGACCTGGCGGCGCGGTCGATCGCGAAATCGGGGGCGACGATTGCCGGGGACTTGCCGCCGAGTTCGAGCGTCACCGGCGTCAGATGATCGGCGGCGGCGCGCAGGATGTGGCGCCCGACTTCGGTCGATCCGGTGAAGACGAGGTGATCGAGCGGCAGTCCCGACATGGCCTGAGACACCGCGACGCCGCCCTGTACGACGGTCAGGCGATCGGCGTCGAACCGGTCCGCCACGAGACGGGCCAGCAGGGCGGCGAACGCCGGGGAGGCTTCGGACGGCTTGACGATCACGCGGTTGCCCGCCGCCAGCGCATCGATCGCGGGTCCCAGCGTCAGGAACAACGGATAGTTCCAGGGCGCGATCACGCCGATCACGCCGAGCGGTTCGTAGCGGACCCATGCGGTGCCCGGTTGCAGGCTGAGGTCGACGCGGCGCGGCGAGTCGCGCATCCATGTCTTCAGGCGTGCGCGGCTGTGGCTGATCGCGGTGATCAGCGGCACGATCTCGAGGATGTCGGTTTCGGTCCTCGACCGCCCGCCGAAATCGTCGGAGATCGCCTCCACTAGAGCGGCGCGTCCCTCGATGAGCAGCCCGTGCAGCGAATCGAGCAGCGCCTGACGGATCGGCGCACTGGCCGCGACGTCCTCGCGGGAGGCGCGATGTTGGCGATCGAACGCGGTGCGCAACGCCTGCACTTCGGGGGTCATGGCAATCCTTTCCTAGCGTCTCGACGACTTCTGTCGATCGTATGGCGAACGCTGTTAGCTAACAAGAGCGATGATCGTATTTAGGTGTAGCTATCTATATTAAGGTTGATAGGATGATCACATCGACTCGCCAAAGAGGTCGATGACACGAGGGAGAGGATTGCTATGGACGACCGCGACAGGTTCGCGCCGGCAACGGCTGGTACGCCGACGTCCGATCCCTATCGGCGCTATGTGGATGCGCTGGGCACGGTGCGGCTGCCCGCAGCGTTCGTCGATCTCGACGCGCTCGACCGCAATGGCGATCGTCTGGGCGGGCGCGCGCGCGGCATGCCCGTCCGACTCGTCACCAAGTCGATCCGGTCGGTGGGCGTGCTTCGCTATCTGCTCGACCGGTTTCCCTATCTGCAAGGATTGCTGTGCTTTTCGCCGGCGGAAGCAGCCTGGCTGGCATCGCAGGGGTTCGACGATCTCGTCGTCGCTTATCCGACGGTCGAGCCGAGCGAGATCGCGCGCGTCGCGGCGGCGGTGCAGGGCGGTGCGTCGATCACGCTGATGGTCGACGATGCCGCGCAGCTCGACGTCATCGATCGCTGTGCGGCGGCGGCGGGAACCTCGCTCGCGGTGGCGATCGACATGGATGCCTCGACCAGTTTTCCCGGTTTGCGCTTCGGTGTCTATCGGTCGCCGGTCGCGACCGCGAAGGCGGCGCTCGCGCTGGCCGACGCCATCGCCCGGCGGCGCCATCTGCGGCTCGACGGGGTGATGGGTTATGAGGGCCAGATCGCCGGGCTCAACGACGCGGTGCCCGGCCAGCGGGTGCGCAACCGCATCATCCGGACGCTCAAGGCGCGCTCGATCCGCGACGTGCATCGGCGGCGCGGCGCGATCGTCGCGGCACTGACGGCGGCAGGGCATCGCCTGCGGTTCGTCAATGGCGGCGGCACCGGCAGCTTCGAAAGCACCGCGCGCGATCCGAGCGTCACCGAGCTGGCGGCGGGGTCGGGCTTCTATCTGCCGGGGCTCTTCGATCATTATGCGGTCACGCTGGGCGAGCCGGCGGCGGGCTTCGCGCTGCCGGTGACGCGGCGTCCGGCACCCGGGATCGTGACCTGTGCGGGCGGTGGCTATCCCGCGTCCGGCCCGATCGGCCCAGACCGCCTGCCCAAACCGTGGTTGCCGACCGGCGCCACGCTGATCGACAACGAGGGCGGCGGCGAGGTGCAGACGCCGGTGCGGTTCGACACCGCCGACGCGCTGCCGCTCGGGGCGCCCGTCTTCTTCCGTCACGCCAAGGCGGGGGAGCTGTGCGAGCGGTTCGACACGCTGCTGCTCGTTCGCGGCGATGACATCGTCGACCGCGTCGCGACGTATCGCGGCGACGGGCAATGCTTCTTCTGACCTGCAACGACAGGCGGGCCGTCGACCGGACCCGCGAGGACCGACGCCAACGCAAAAAAAGGGGATGACGATGAAACGGTCTATCTTGCACCATAGTGTGGTCCTCGTCGCGCTCGCCCTATCGGTCGAGGCGCACGCGCAGCAGGCTGCGGCCGACCAGCCTTCCAAGCCTCCGCCGACGGTTGGGGACGGCGATATCGTCGTCACGTCACAGCGCCGGTCCGAACGCCTCCAGGACGTGCCGATCGCGGTCACCGCGATCACCGGCGACGACCTGCGCGAACGCCGCATCGCCGACGTGCTCGACCTGTCGGGCCGCGTTCCCGGTCTCCAGATCCGCTCGGCGGACAATGGCGCCAACCCGCGCATCTTCATCCGCGGCGTCGGCCTCAACGATTTCAACCCGGCGACGGCGAGCGCGGTCGGCATCTACGTCAACGGCGTGTATGTCGCCTCGACGCTGGCGCAGCGCGACGCGTTCTTCGATCTCGGCCAGGTCGAGGTGCTGCGCGGACCACAGGGAACGCTGTACGGCCGCAACACCACCGGCGGCGCGATCAACGTCACCACGCGCCAGCCGGGCATGACGCCCGAAGCCGATCTGTCGCTCGATTACGGCCGGTTCAACGCGGTGACATTGCAGGGCGGGATCAGCGCGCCGGTCGCGACCGACCTGCTGGCGGTCCGCATCGCCGGTCTGTATCAGCGCGACGACGGGTACATGCGCAACACGCTGACCGGCAACCGCGGCAACAACGTCGACCGCTGGGCCTTGCGCGGCAGCGTCCATCTGACGCCGTCGAGCACGGTGACCGACGATCTTACCGTCAATGCCAGCCGTTCGACTGGTGGATCGCTCCAGGCCTATGCGCGCACGCTGATTCCGCAGACCGCGGCGGCGACCGGCGCCGACGGCCTGTGCACGCCCGCCTTCTATACCTCGGGCCAGTGCACCAACATCCTGGGTTACGCCAACACCAGCCGCAATCTGTACGAGGGCGCCTATCGCTTCGAAGGGCGTGACCGGGTCAGCCTGTTCGGCACCGGCAACACGCTGTCGATCGATCTCGGGCCGGTCAGCCTGATCGCGGTGACCGGGTTCCAGCATGCCAGTCGCAACGACCAGGAGGATACCGACGCCAGCCCGGTCCCGGTCGTCGCCGCGTCCTACATCACCCGGCAAGACACGGTCAGCCAGGAACTGCGCGTGCAGTCCAACGGCCACGACCGGCTGCGCTATGTCGCCGGCGTCTATTACGCGCACGACCTGATCCGCAACGATTCGTCGCTCGACGTGTTGCCGGTATTGCGCGCGCCGACGCCCGACAATCCGAGCGGGGTCGACCTCGTCGCGGGGATCGGCGACTTCGCGTGGCCGTCGCGGCAGGTGACGAACAGCTATGCCGGTTTCGGGCAGCTCGATTTCGATCTTACGCCGCGGCTGACGCTGACCGGCGGGCTGCGCTATTCCGCCGACCGCAAGCGTTTCGACTATCGCGCCGAGGCGGCCGGCGGCACGATCCCGTTGTTCACCTATGCCGATGCCAAGACCTTCGGGTCGTGGTCGGGGCGCGCCGGGCTGCAATATCGCTTCAGCGACGCCGCCAACGTCTATGCGAGCTACAATCGCGGCACCAAGAGCGGCGGCTTCTTCAGCGGGTTCGCGCAGGACCCCTCGCTGATCGGGCCCTACAGGGACGAGACGGTCGACGCCTATGAAGTCGGTGCCAAGACGCAGTGGCTCGACCGACGGTTGGGACTCAACGTGTCGGCCTTCTATTACGACTACGAGGATCTGCAGGTCTACACGTCGGTGGTCCAGGGGCTGATCACCACGCAGCTCTTCACCAACGCCTCGGCCGCGCGGATCTACGGTGGCGAACTCGAACTGACCGCGCGACCGGTCGATGGGCTTAACCTGAGCGCCTCGACCTCGTTGCTCAGCGCGACTTATCGCGACTTCATCTCGCAGGGTGCCGACTATTCGGGCAACCGGTTGCCCTCGGCGCCCAAGGTCAGCGTGCAGGGGAGCGCCGAGTATCGCAAACCGATCGGGACCGGCGCGATCGTCGCGCGCGCGGATGTCTCCTATCGCAGCAAGGTGTTCTTCGACACGTCCAACGACGCACGGCTGACCGATCGCGCGCGCGCCTTCGTCGACGGGCGGATCGGCTGGCAGTTCGCCAAGGATCGCTACGAGGTCGCGCTGTGGGTCCGCAACGTCTTCGACGTACCTGTCATCTCCGACATCACGCCATTGCCTGCGCTGGGCTTCGATGCGGTCGTCGTCGGACGGCCGCGGACCTTTGGTCTGTCGTTGCGGGCGAACTATCGATGATCGCGCCGGATACGACCCGCTCGGCCTATGTCGCCGCGTTCGTCGTCGGCGTGTACGGCGTCCTCATGGCAGGCCTTGCACCGTTGCTGCTCGGCACGCTGGTCGCGGAGGGACATCTGACTGCGGCGCAGCTCGGACTCGCCGCCACGGCCGAGCTGGTGACGATGGGGCTCGCGGCGGGGGCGGCGGGCTTCCTGACCGAACACGTCGCGCCGCGCATGCTCGCCTTGGCCAGCGTTGTGGCGATCATCGTGATCGACGTCGCGACCGCCAGCGCGACCGGCGGCACCGTCATCCTGCTGCGCGCGCTGGCCGGCGCGCCCAGCGGCATGCTGGTCGGCATCGTCACCGCGATGATCGTCCGATCGGCGCAGCCCGCGCGCCAGGCCGGGATGTATCTGACGATTCAGACGGTCGCGCAGCTGGCCTGCGCCGCGCTGATCAGCGGCCTGGTCGCGCAGCACCACGGCGCAGCGACGGGGTTCTTCGCGATCGCCGCGCTTGGCGTGCCGGTCGCGATCGTCGCGATGGCGACGCCGGTGCGGCTGGCGCCGTTCGCCGCAAACCACGGCATGGGACTGCCCGATATCCGGGGATGGCTCGCGCTAGCGGCCGCGTTCTGCTTCTTCGCCGGCATCCTCGGCATCTGGATCTATCTCGAGCCGCTCGCGCATCAGGCCGGACTCTCGTCCGGCACCGGCGGCCTCGCGGTGGTGCTCGCGCTTGCCGGACAGGTCGCGGGCGGCATCCTGGGCGCGGCCACGGTCCAGCGCTGGCCGTGCCGCGTCATGCTGATCGGCGCGACCGCGGCGCTGATCGTCGCCGCGGCGATATTCGCGACGTTGCCCGGTCGGACCGCATTCCTGGCGACCGCGATCGGCTTCGGGATGCTCTGGGCGTTCGCAAGCCCGTATTTCACCCGGCTGCTGATCGATGTCGACCCGACGCACCGTGCCGCGATGCTCGGGTCGGCGGCACTGCTGCTGGGGTGCGCGACCGGTCCGAGCGTCGCGGCGCTGAGCGTCAGCGATGGCGACGTCCGTGGTTGCCTCACGCTTGGCACCGGGCTGCTCATCGTCACCGGCGGCATCGTGTTGCTGCTTCCCCTACTCCGGCGCGTGGGGTCCCCTGCGTTTGCCGTGCAATCGAAAGATCGATCATGACCGAGTGGACCAACTGGTCGGGCAGCGTCGTCGCGCGGCCCGCCGCGATCGCGCGTCCGCGCGGGCTCGACGAACTGGCCAAGGTCGTCACGGCGGCGCGGCAGCTGCGGATGGTCGGTGCAGGGCATTCCTTCATGCCGCTGTGCCAGACCGAGGGGACGCTGCTGTCGCTTGCCGATCTCGAAGGCGGGATCGAGGTCGCCGCGGATCGCCGGTCGGTCTGGGCCCCCGCGGGCTGGAGCCTCGCACGCCTGACCGACGCGCTCTGGGCGGAGGGGCTGTCGCTCTACAATCAGGGCGACGTCAATCCGCAGTCGCTCGCGGGCGCCGCTGGCACCGGCACGCACGGGACCGGAGAAGCGCTCGGCAGCATCTCGACGCAGGTGACCGGCGTCCGCCTGATGCGCGCCGACGGCACGCTCGTGACCTGCGACGCGCAGACCGAGCCCGCGCTGTTCCAGGCGCAGCGCCTTGGTCTCGGCCTGCTCGGCGTCGTGGTCGCGATGCGGCTCGCGGTGCTGCCCGCCTATCACCTCGAGGAACGCGTCGAACGCTGGCCGCTCGACACGGTGCTCGACCGGTTCGACGAACTGACCGCGGCGTCGCGGCATATGGAGTTCTGGGTCTTTCCCTACGCCGACTACGTGATCCTCAAGCGGCTGCATCCGGTCGAGCCGGAAGGTCCGTACCGTCATGCCAACGACGTCAACGAGGGGGCTTTCCGCCTGGCGTGCAACATTTCGCGCCGCGTGCCGGGACTGATCCCCAAGCTGCAGCGCGGGATGATGCAGGCGATCGGGGGCCCCAAACGGCGTGTCGGCCCGGCCTATCGGATTTTCGCACAGGAGCGGACGGTGCGCTTCGAGGAGATGGAATACGAGGTGCCGCGCGCCGACGGGCTGGCGACGCTGCGGGAGGCGCTCCGCTATGTCCGCCAGACGCGGCTGCCGCTCGCCTTCCCGTTCGAGGTCCGTACCGTCGCTGCCGACAATATCTGGCTGAGCCCGTTCCACGCCGGGCCGTGCCTGTCGATCTCGGTGCATCAATATGCCGGCATGCCGTGGCAGAAGGCGTTCGCGGCGCTCGAGACGATATTGCGCGATGCCGGGGGTCGTCCGCATTGGGCGAAGCGCCATACGCTCGACTCCCAGGCGGCGCATGCGCTGTATCCCCGGCTGTCCGACTTCCTGAGCGTGCGTCGCGACGCCGATCCCGAGGGCAAGTTCGTCAATCGCTTCTTCGACCAGCTGTTCGCGATCGGCGGGTGAGGGGGCGAACGACCAACACCGGTTTGCGTTTGGCAACGGGGTGAGCCAGAGCGACGGCGTTATGGTTGAACCCCGCCGCCTACCCATGCAGGAGCGCAGCATGCGCCGCCGCGAGGCGATCCTCGTCGCGGCGCAGGACCTGCTCGTCACCGAAAACCCCGAGGACCTCGCGATGCGCGAAGTCGCGCGCCGCGCCGAGATCTCGATCGGCTCGCTCTATCAATATTTCCCGTCGAAGCCGGCGATCCTGCGCGCGCTGGTGCTGCGCAACCTCGACAAGGTCGGCGCGCTGCTGCGGACCGAGGTGCATGCGCTGCTCGAGGATCATGGCGGGCGCCCGACGATCGCCCAGGCGGTCGACCGGATCATCGACGCGTATGTCAGCCATTATCGCAGCCATCCCGAGGCGATCGCGGTGTGGGCCGGTGCGCAGGCCGATCTCGAACTGCGCCGGCTCGACGTGATCGACACCCGCGCGACCGCCGACTTCATGGTCGCACCGATGATGATCCTGCTGTCGTCGTCCGACCGCGACAAGATCCTGTCGGCGGCGTTGCTCATCACCGAGCTCGCCGGCCATGCGATACGGCTGGCGATCGCGCTCGAACCGCCGCTGACCGACCGGATCGTCGCGCAATTCAAGACGATGGTGATCGCCGTTCTCGAGGCCAACCGCGAGCCGAACTAGGCGACAAACGACCAGTTCGCCACAGATGGCGCGTGCGGGATCGAGGTTGGTCGCGCCGCCCTGCGAGAGGCGCCGCGTGAAGGCGTTGTCGTCGAGCAGGGAAGTCGCGCCGGTCGTTCGCGCTTCAATCACGGACAGCGCAAAGCCCCGGCACCCTGGGCACGCCGGCGCCCGCGCACTACCGTCATCATTCTTCATGATCGTGTCACCATAGTTTCATCTTGCGCCACTCCCTCCGCCGTTTATGAGACGATGTATCGTAACGCGAAAGCCTGAGAGCTTTGCGTTTCTGCATGAGATTGGAACAATGAGTGGTCAGGGCAGTGTCGAACGCCGCGCAGTATTCGGAGCGAACGCGCTCGTCACGCCGGAGCCGCGTCGCGCGTGCCGCGCTCTGCGCGATGGCCTGTTCGGGGACGCCGGCGTTTGCGCAGGACGCGGGGCAGGGGCGAGATCCCACGGTGGACGACATCGTCGTGCTCGGCCAGCGTCGCCTCGATCGCACCAGCGGGTCGGACATCGTGACCGAGCGGATGTCGCAGGCCAGCATCGCGCTCGATCGCAGTATCCTGGACGACTACGGCGTGCGCCGCCTGGCCGATGCCCTGGAGCTGGTCAGCGGTATCTCGCAGCAGAACAATCTCGGCGGCCTGCGCGACAATTATGCGATCCGCGGTTTCCTCGGCACGCCGGACACGGGGGCCGAATATTTCGTCGACGGCTTCCTCGCCAATCGTGGCTTCGGACCGCCGCGGGACCCCGCCAACGTCGAACGGATCGAGGTGCTCAAGGGGCCGGTGGGCGCGGTGTTCGGATCGGTGGATCCGGCGGGCGTGATCAACGTGGTCACCAAGAAGCCGCGATTTCGGAACGGCGCCAATGTGACGGCGAGCGGGGGCTCGTTCGGCACCTATCGGCTCGAAGGCGATGTCGAATCGGCGCTGTCCTCTACGTTCGCGATCCGCCTGGTCGGCGCGATCGAGAACAGCGACGGCTTTCGCGATCATGTCGATCTCAGGCGGCGCCTGTTCGCACCATCGGTAAGCTGGCGGCCGATGGACGGCACCACGCTGACGTACCAGGGCGAATATAGTCAATTCCGCGCGCCGTTCGACCGCGGCATCCCAGCGATCAGCGGGAATAGCGAGGCCGTCCCGCGCGATCGCTTTCTCGGAGAACCTGGCGACGGGCGCGTATCGTCCAGCAACTGGCGACACGAATTGACGCTGGAGCAAAGTCTGGGCGGGAGCTGGACCTTCGTCGGCGGCACGGCCTATCGCGACGCCCGCATCCGGGGCTTCTCCAGCGAAGCGTCGACGCTGCTGGCGGATGGAACGGTTCGCCGTCAACGCCGCTTGCGCGACTGGAACCTGACAGACTGGTCGGGGCGGGCGGAAATCCGTGGCACCGTCACGGCCTTCGGCACGCATCGACCAAGCATGGGCGTGACGCTCTACGATCTCGACTTCGACACCTTTCAGACGCGGTTTCGGCCGACCGCTGCTCAGCCTTACCCGATCAACGTCTTCGACCCGGTCTACGGGGGCGTCGCCGGGCCGCTGACGCCGTTCACCGCGACCAACGAACGCCGGAAAGCCGTTGCCGTCTACGGCCAGGATATGTGGGACCTGACCGACTCGCTCAGCGTGGTCGGGGGCCTGCGCTACGAGCACCTCGACCAGCGCATCGACAATCGACTGTCCGGGCAACTCAGCCGTCTGGAGCGTGATCCGATCGAGTTTCGCGCCGGCATTCGCTACCGTCCCGATCCCCGGTTCGCCTTCCATGCGAACTGGGGCGAGGGCTCGCGTGCGAATTCGAGCGTCGGACGACTGGGCGACGCGTTCGCGCCCGAAACCGGCCGTGGCTACGAAGTCGGCGCCAAGCTGGTCCTGGCATCGCTTCGGGTTGGGGCCAGCTGGTTCGATGTCTCCAAGCGCAACATCCTCGCGACCGATCCGGTCGACGTGAACTTCCTTGCGACGGTCGGACGGATCAGGTCGCGCGGTGTCGAACTCGATGGCGAAGTCGATCTGGCGCCACGCGTGCGGCTGATCGGCAACTACGCCTTCACGGACGCTGCCGCCCGCGATCCTGCATTCCCGAGCGCCGACGTGCTCAACGTGCCGCGCCACGCCGGCACGCTGCAACTGTTCGCGACGGTTCCTCTCGCCGCCCGCGACCTCGCTCTGAGTGCGGGCGGGACCTATGTCGGCGCGCGTGCCGCGGCGCTCGATGGCGGCAACCTGCGACTGCCGAGCTATGTGAAGGCCAAGGCTAGTATCGCGTATCCGCTGACCAAAAGGCTGACCGCTCGCGTCGAGGTCGACAACATCCTCGACCAGACCTACGCGCAGAGCAGTTACAGCGCGCTGTGGATTTCACCTGGGGCGCCCCGATCGGTCCTGTTCTCGCTGGCGGCACGGCTCTGAGCGCTGGTCAGGGAAATAGGTCGAGAACAGCAGCCGCGCTTGGCTGACGACAGATTCCAGTTGTGCGCCGCCTGTTAGATCGCGTCCGCGGTCAGGTTTGCGCCGATCCACGCCGTCACGTCGGGGACCGGAATGGCAAGCGCTCCAAAGTCGCTGTCTCCCGAATTGATCGTATTTGGAACGCCAGCGGGGCTCGCCTGCTATCCGAACGCAGCCGGGCCGTCATTCACGCTTTGAGGAGGCCGTGAGGGAACGACGCAGCCTCTCGGCATCAGCGACGGTTTGCAAAGACAAGTCATCTCGCAGGTCCGACGAACGCCGCGAGTTGTTGCCCGGACAGCCAGGCGGCTTCGATCCGCGGACCGAGCAGCCAGTCGCCGCATGCGCCCAGCCAGATCTCCGCGTTCCAGAACGCACCGCGCGCCGACGTCCCGGTCTTCGCATACCGCCAGCGGTGCACGCTGGTCGCGATGATGGTGGGCGACCCGGCGCCGATGTGATCCGCGAACGCCGCAAGAAGCGTCCGCGCGATCGTGTCCGGCTCGTCTTCGAGGTGCGCACGCGACCAGCCGGCACTGGCCTGTAGCACCCAGGCCTCGGGTCCGGTCCGTCCCGGCTTGGCCGAGTTGCGGACGGCGGATCCGATGATCCCGATATCCGCCAATCGATCGCAAGCGGTCGGCACCGGGCCATCGAACGCTGCCATGATGGTCCAGCACGGATCGGAGACCGCGGCGCGAGCCGCATCGGCCAACGCACCGTCATGGTCCGCGACCAGGGGCGCGACCTGCTCCGCCGGCACCGCGACGATCGCCGCGTCGAACCGTTCGTCGCCGATCCGCCATCCGCCGTCATGGCAGAGACCGGCGATGGCGGTGTTCCAACGAACGTCGCACTCGGCCGCCATCGCGCGGATCGGCGCGTTCATCGCCGGTGTCCCGACCCATGCGTCGGGCCCTGCGGGCGACCAGCGCGCGACGTGGCGGTCCTGCGCCCAGCGCTCGACCTGCGCCACGAACGCGGGATCGCGCGCCGTCAGATATTGCGCGCCATGATCGAACGCCGCCTCGCCCAGCGGTGTATCGACCCGGCGCGTCGACATCCTGCCACCTGGCCCGCGGCCCTTGTCGAACAGGACCGGGTCATGACCCTGGCCGCGTAGCGCGTGTGCGCAGGACAGGCCTGCCATTCCCGCACCGATGATTCCGATCCGCATGATACCCCCGTGCCGGCATGCAGCAACCGAACGTGCCGCTGACCGGACACCCTCAAACGCGACGCGTGTCGATTGGAGCCGGACGGGTGCAGATTTTCGGTCATGTCCCAGGCCACCGGCCAGACTATGTTACCTTGGCCTTGACCTTAAACATCGCCGCGACCGAAGATAATCTGGTTCCGCGCAACAGGGTCGAACAGGGGTAGAGAAACGGTAGGCTGCCACCGCTCACCGCATCGAGCGTGGCACTTGGGCGTAGGTGAAGGCTGACTGCGGCGAGATTGTTGGTCACCTGTTCGGGCCGGCCCACGCCCGCACCGCTACCCGCTCCAACGATCAGCGTCGCAGATTACGAGAAGCTTTATCGATCCCCCGCAGCGAACTGCGTCTACCTGGCAGGATGCGTATTTGGCCGACACCGTCTGGGAAATGAAACCACGAGACACGCTCGTTTCATTCACCAATCAATGCTTGAAAAGGCGACGATGGTGACCCCTACGGGAATCGAACCCGTGCTTCAGCCGTGGAGCCGTAAAATCGTTTGTTATCAATACCGTTTGCCCGATCGCCGCTAGATTGCCGCGTAAGGGATATCAATGACTTGTACGGCCGGGGGCATGGGGACCGCCAGTTGGATGGCGGCGATGCAGGAAGCGATGGTGCAAAAGTTGTCCGCTTTCGCCCGATTGTGTTGAAAAAGCCGGCCTTGGTGCGGGGCGGACCCAGGCTTAAAACCAAGGCAAGCATTCCTGCCGTCTCAGGCAGGTGCCATCTGCGCCGGCATCGGGATGAGCTTGGCCATCTTGCGGAGGTTCTGGGCAGTGGCAGCGAGGAGGAACTCATCCTTGGCGCCGTTTGGTCCTCGTAGGCGGAGGCGGTCGAGCTTCAGGATGCGTTTGAGGTGCGCAAACAACATCTCAACCTTCTTACGCTCACGACGGGATGTCACATAGGCGTCGGTAGCGGCGATATCGCGCGCCAGATCGCGGGCGCCCTCATGGATGGACCTGGTTACCTTCCGTGCTGGCGTGTTGGGTGTG
>Ga0265798_10000258_pt1 | contig 94375 bp, 100 predicted proteins | sample P3T30metagenome_FD_192430 | JGI IMG/M metagenome (GOLD analysis project Ga0265798, IMG submission 192430) | Plant litter microbial communities from East Loma Ridge, Irvine, California - P3 T30 | ecosystem: Environmental > Terrestrial > Plant litter > Unclassified | place: USA: California... | reverse complement strand
GAGGCCGTCAAGAAGGCTGAAGAGGCAGTCAGCAGCGGCAACATCACCAGCAACAAGAGTGCGGCGAAGCCGAGGAGAAGAGGATAGGTTATTGACGTTGCCCATCACTGCAGGATTGGATTCGCGATGATTTGCGCTCCGCATGCGATCTAGCAGCTAGTATCGAATGAGACGTATAATATCAAGACAAAACCAGGAGTTCACGCGTCGTGTCATGCGAGTCTGCTTGCTGCTCATGGTCTTGATGTGAATGCTACGACAGCGGGTTTGCGGTTTTGCAAGTCCGCGGAACGGATGCCAGACCACAGCGATTCACGTCATGCTCGTTGTTTTCGCAGTGGTACATGCCCTGCATGTTCTAAACCGGAGGCGAACTCCACAAATCAGTTCCGTTGTGCCGCTCCCAGCGGGACATTTCCAGCTAACTTAGGCTCCGATCTGCGGTTTCAATGGATATGTATGTCTCAAGTGCCTGACCTCTATCCATGCTTTCAAGATACATCGCTTCGATAAAGTGTAGGCTCTACCATGCGTATTGAAATCATAGTTGCATGTTTTCCCAGACCCTGTATTCACAAGCAACGATCATTATCGGCCAGAAAGTGCCAGCTAAGCTACTACTAGACATGTCGTTGCATCAATCATCCACGGAGATATAGCACAAGATCCGCACATACACACAAGACTCTAGGCAGAAGCATTCACGATGCCGGCCAGGAAAGTGTTGGCTTGGACATTGCGGTCTTTTGAGATAGAGGAGTGTGAGTACATACACCGGGTACGGTGTTAGGAGCATATTGTATATGCCGGACCCGTTTCAACGACGTCGTTCAATGTTGGTATATAAACGGCCTTGCTCAACATCGCTTTTCTGTAGTGGAGTTATATCAGCACATTTCGACTTGTCAAAGAACCCATTACAGACCACTGCCCAATCCCACGACAACACCAACAAGAACATCACCTCCACCGCCACCAACCATGTCCTTCCCCCCCAAACCTCCCCAGCCCTCCAGTGCCCTCGGCTACCACCGCATCCTTTCCCCAACCGCCGCCATCCGCGTCTCCCCCCTCTGCCTAGGCGCCATGAACTTCGGCAGCGCCTGGTCGCCTTTCATGGGCGAATGCACCAAGGCCACCACCTTCGCCATCCTCGACACGTTCCACCAGCAGGGCGGGAATTTCATCGACACGGCCAACATGTACCAGTTCGGCGAGTCGGAGCGCTGGATCGGCGAGTGGATGGCAGAGCGCCGCAACCGTGACGAAATCGTCCTTGCGACCAAGTTCGGGAGCCCGACCAGGTATGGAGAGAGGATGGGGAGTAATTTTGCGGGCAATTCGAGGAAGAATCTGAGGCTGTCTGTTGAGGGGAGTTTGGAGAGGTTGGGGACGGGGTATATTGATTTGTTGTGGGTGCATGCTTGGGATTTTACGGCGTCGGTGGATGAGATGATGGTGTGTTTTATCTTGCTCTCCTGGTGGAACGATCGTTGGGCTGGCGCCAACTGACATGATCTCCTAGAACGCGTTGCATCAACTGGTTGCTGATGGCAAGGTACTGTATCTCGGTATCAGCGACACGCCGGCCTGGGTGGTTGTCAAGTGCAATGAATGTAAGTTTGCGAGAAAAGGAAGAGTGGTGATCAAACCTGCGATGCCTACTAACATGTCACAGACGCCCGCCACCACGGCCTGACACAGTTCTGTGTCTACCAAGGGCTTTGGAGCGCCGCCACTCGCGACTTCGAGCGAGACATTTTGCCCATGTGTGAGGCAGAGGGCATGGGTCTCTGTCCATGGGGTGCGCTCGGTCGAGGCGCTTTCAAGAGTGAGGAGGAATTCAACGCAGCTGATCGCGAAGGGCGGAAGATGGGGCCTCAAACGGAAGAGCAACGCCGGATTACCTCGAAACTGGACGAACTGGCGAAGAAGAAAGGGACGCAGATCACGTCCATCGCGCTGGCATACATCATGCACAAGGCGCCTTATGTCTTCCCCATTGTTGGGATCCGCAAGGTCGAGCACTTGCAAAGTAACATCGAGGCGCTGAGCGTGGAATTGACCGACGAGGAGGTTGATGAGATCGAGGCTGCGCAGCCTTTCGACCTCGGTTTCCCCGGCAATTTCTTGATGGAGATGGGTGGGGCGAAGTACTCTACCCGCTTCACAGTCAAGGATATGGGGATGAACAGGTTCGTTTTGCCCAATCCAGACCAGCGATTTCGTCGTACACCCGCACAAGATGCTGACATGCAGTAGGATCGGTGCCTATCTCGAGGCTCCGCCAAAGCAGAGGCCAATACCTCCAATGCAGGGAGAGAAGGATTTCTTGAAAGACTGACAGAAGGCTTGAAAGTGGCAAGCGTTTTGTTGAGACCCGTGTTTGGCTTGATCGTCGGTAGTTGTAATCAGGTTGTTTTCGCATCGCTCGATTCACCTCATTTCCAGGGCAAGTGAGAAGAAGCGGAGCGAAATCCCGAGCCGTGACAGCCACAGCCGCAGACGTAGCGAAGTTCGGTAAAGCATGCCGGAAAAGACTAAAATACACGCAATTTGCGGCGTGGTTGTGATGATTGGCAACGTCAACACCAATGTGAAAGACGTTTTGAGGCTGGGAGTGCAAGACCAACTTGAAGAGCAAGCACGTAGGATCGACCTCTCACATCTGGTGGACTGAAGCTCTAGCGTCATATATTTTTCCCAGCAAACGTCACTCAGCATGAGTTAGAGGTTGATCATTTGGATATTGACCGGAGGCGGCCGTAGCTCGAATGCCTGCTTACGCGGTCCAGGCTTCATGTGCCGCTCAGTTCGGTAAGACATATAAACCAGCACATGTCAGCCAGTCTTGTCAGCATGCGGCATGAAGAGTGTAGAAAGAGTCGAGACCACGTCCATGGATGTCTGCAGAGGCTGGTTGTTTGTGTTTGTTTGAACGAACAGGTCCGGTTTCACAATCAAGCACGTCGGATAACGGGCGCCTTTCGTCAAGCGGCATAGCCAAGCACAATAGGGGCCAGGGATTCCTCCGTTGTGAGAATAAAGTCCTGTTTAGCGCGACACTCCACTGGATCCGAGCTCGGTGCTCCACAATTTCCCACGCCTTCCTTGATTCTGACGTCTCGCCCTCTCCCCTGCTAACGGCGACGTGCACCTTGGACAGTGCACATTCGCGTCCATCACCGCCCAACCTCATGCCAAAACACTTCCTACCCCGACCCTCTCCACACTAACAACATCACCGCGGCCCTTGCACCGGGTCCAGAGTCGACTGCAACGCCATCTGGAGCTGTATCTGGCCGCCGGATGTGATCGGAAAACTTTGCACCACCAACTCCCGGAGCCCGCGGTTAAGACGACCCTTCGCACGTGTTGTTTGTTGCGACAAAGCCCTGTGGCAACGCCTGATAGCGAGGCGAGGCAAGACCACAGGCCTTCACCTAATTCAGTACTTCGCCTGCTGGCACCCGAACGGCCTCTTCAGGCATATCATCAGCAGTGGAAGCCAGAATGAACTCTTCCAATCCTAGTGGCCGCGCGCGTGGCTACTCAAATCCACAGACTAATTGGAACGCACCAAGGGCAAATGCTTCTGGCAGACCTTTACTGCACGGCGGTGGCTCACGCGAGAGCATGCGGATGCCGTCGAGCATCAGAATCCGCCGACTTGCCTCAAATACCGCAGAGAGACCGCTCTCCCAGGCCTCAGATACGGAAAGCCGAGATTTTGCAGACCCAGGAATGGCCGGCCGTAGGCGCAGCTCATCTGCACCGCAAAGACCGACTCTCCAGGAAATTAATCAGGAGGATGACTTGGCCCGTCAGCATACTGCTGAGCCCTTCATGCCTGCTATTGTAGAGGGCCAAGCCACCACCGCACAGCAAGCTAGGGGCCTTAATCCCGTGCAGTCTCGACCCGGTGATGTTCCCCAGCCTTACGCCAATCTGTCGAGAACGAACACCGCTGGATCTGGTGGTACTCAGGCCATGAACAGCGCTGGCAATGCCGCTCGTGGCAATCGAGGGCTGAGGCGTCTAAGGAGTGGTGCTCTACCTCCTCGGCAGCAAGAGCTTTCTGCAGACGCTGAATATGATGCCGATGTTGTCAGCCTGCTCGACTTGATTGGTACGTGCTCGAGGGACTATTCCTTCACCGCTTTCGTAGCGTACAATGCTGACACACTCTAGACCCCGAGGTCCAAACGTTGGGTACCTTGACCAACATGCAGAACTCATTGTTCGTGCCAGATCTTGGTCGCTTGGTCAACCGCCGGCCAACTTATGATCTTACAAAACGTGCAGGCACCGGCTTCGCAGTGAGAGGTGAAGATGGCACGATGCGTATTCCTCGACCCCGAGGCAACACACAAGGCTCGCGACCTGCGTCTGTCAAGGCACCCGCAGGGCTCCCAGATGCGGACCAGGGTGTCGAGCTTGGCCACAGCAGTTCTGGAAGAAGAAACTCTGTCTCTTCACAGCTGTCTGAGTCTCACTACGCTGTGCTTCCCCACGGTGTAAGATTGGAGGGATGGTCCGAAGAGGATCTCGACGAGCTCAACGACCACGTCCGCCATCTGCTGCACTCGCGCCGAGAAGGCTTCAAGCGGAGCATGCGAGGCTTCGGCAAGTACGTTAGTAAGCCGCTTGGCTTGTTCGTGACTGTCTACGCCACATTAGTCACACTATTTGGTGCAGCGTGGGTCTTTTGCTTAATCGGCTGGATTTACGTCGGCAACCAACAAGACTATATTATCGAGATCATCGATCTAACACTGGTCGCATTGTTCGCACTCATGGGTGACGGTCTCGCGCCTTTCCGCGTCATTGACACCTACCACATGTGCTACATCGCCAAATACCACCACAAGACATGGGAACTCCGCGAAAAGAAGAAACTGCCGCAGCTCGAGGACCACAACGATCTACCCGCACGGCGCTCAAGCGCAGCGGAAAGGGACCTCGAAAATGGAGTGACTGGCGATGATGCTAATGACAGGTATGAATTCACGGTACTTAGTCCGATCCAGCAAAGGCGCCTGCAATACCACCAAGCCAAGTTTGCCAAAACCCACACCTTTTACAAACCCCACGAGACATCTACCCACCACGCCTTCCCACTCCGTCTGCTAGTCGCCATCGTCGTCCTCCTGGACTTCCACAGTATCTTCCAAGTCGCCCTCGGAACGTGCACCTGGTCCATCGACTACGACGTGCGCCCGGCAGCTCTCACCGCCGTGATCCTGACCTTTTCGCTGTGCTGCAACATCGCGGCGGGAGTCCTCATCTCGATCGGCGACAAGCGCACGCGCAAGAAGGACGTGCTCGACCGCATCTTCCGCCAGGACCTGACCAAAGAGGCCATCAAGCGCATCCAGAAGAAGCACGGCGACGGCGCGGACCTCGGAATCGATGTCGAAGACGAAGCGCGCCTGGGCGAAGTCGAGGGCCTTGACCTGAGCCGCAAGTCGATGGAAGCCAAGCGTGCGGCCGAAGCTAGGAAGCCCAAGAAGAGTCTGGACATCCGTCGGACCAACATGGGAGCCACCGCCTTGCTACAGGGAGATGCGGATGCCGTGGATGGGGTCGGAGTCTCCGAGGACAAGCTCGGCGGGGTCGGGCTGTCGAACGCCGAGGGCAAGAGACTCAGCGTGGACCACAAGGGGAGAGGCAGCCTGCTGCCTTCTGACACGGAGGCTACGCCCGAGCAGAGTGGGAGTGGAAGCAGACGCGGTGGACAGCAGCCGCCTTTCGATGAGGCGTGAGAACGTTTCTTTGGGTTCTAGATAATCCTCTTCTTCTTGTTGCTATTTTTGCGTAGCAGGCGCTTATCACCTTTATTTTTCTTTGCGATCTAGTTCGTCATGTAATCAGTTGTCAGATAACGATACCCGGTGATAATGCAGAGTCACAACCACTGTACCTTAATCGCAGCCTCGTGGAGCTGGATGCCTGATTTATCCATTTGATCAAACATCAACTTTGGTAATTCGGTAGTGAGAGAAAAGCGGTAGTGAGTGAGTGGAAAGCACTGAGTGAGCAAGGAATGATTCGCGGATATATACAAGAATTAAACGTCACTTGAGAGATTTGGACTTTTTCTTTTTCCAAAACATAAGAAATACATGTAAACAAAACAGTGCATCGTCCGCAGTGGAAAGACGAGCGAGCCAGTCGTAACGCCATGTCGGTTGTCGACTTTGTTCAGAGAAGAGTCGGGTGTATCTTTCTGGTTGCGGGATCAAGTCACCTCCAATCGCCAGTTGAGGAAGTAGTTTTTGGTGAGCCCGTGACATCTTTCACCCATCTATCATGTTGATTTCGGGGTGGCGTGCCGGTGCAAAGATGTGATGTTTAGGCAGACAAATATTGGCAAAGCCTTTAGATCTTCTGGGCGATGCGCCTGCGAGCCTTGATGGTGGCGGCGTAAAGAATGTCTTTGAAGGCGAAGAGGAAAGCCGCGGTGAGGACCGACTGGGTGACCTTGGGTGCGATGCCTATTTGGGACATGATTAGTATTCATCGTTCAATCTAGATGAGTAGACAAGGCTTACCTCCGTAGAGACCGGCGACACCTTCTTCTCTCACGATACGCTTGAGGCTGGCGGTCATGCCCTCTCTGCCCTCACCTGTCGCCACGTGGGCACGGGACTTGACCGTGATGTACGGGTATGTGATGCTCGTGGCGGCCAGCTTGCCCAGGGCTCCGAGAAGGAAGCTGTCGGTTGCGGTCACCTTGCGACGCTTCTCGAGCACCTGCTTTAGCTGCTCGAAGATGGTGTACTGCAGAATGGGGTTGATGACCAGGACGAGCGCGGGCAGCACGCCAGCGAACAGACGTCCTGGACCGTCCTCACGGATGATCTTGAGGAAGGTCGACACAGTGTTGGGCTTGCCCTTCTTCTCCACTTCCACCTCACCGACCTTGAGAGGCTCGTCCGACTCTGACTTGCGGGCGGTCATGCGGGTGTTCACGACCCAGATTGGGTTGGTGATGAGCACAGTGGCCGAGCCGGCGAGGGCGCCTGCGGCCATGGACTCGAGGGTGCTGAGGCGCGACTTCTGAAGAGTACGGGTGAAGTAGTCTCTGCTGAACTCATACCCTGGAGAGATTGGGTGTTAGTTGTGTTGAGAGATACAGCATGAATAATGCACGACATCCTTACAGTAGTAATAGACAAAGTTCGTGACGGTAATACCGAACAACGCGCTTTCCAACCCTGCGTACAAGCCGGCAAGACCCTCGCGGTCGACAATGCGCTTGATGGCCTGCAGGGTGTTGGTGTCGGCCTTCTTGGACTCGACCTGTGCTCTGGTGGAGAGGGTGATCAAGGGATATCTGCCAATACGTCTCAGCTTTGCGGTCATTTTTCTACCATGTCACGGGCGGGCACATCTCACGTCAAAGCCATTGACAACAGTCCTCCTCCCGCGCCGGCCAGGGCGTGCGCGACATTGTCGCTCTGCTGCGAGGCGATGGCTTGTCCAGCCGGAGATCCCAAGGGCGCATTCTGGGCTTGAGCTTGCGGTTGGGAGGCAGATGGGAGCGGGTTTGAGGGAGTGGGTGCTGCGATTCTGTCGGACATGATGGCGGTAGTGGAAGGGATTGGGATTGGAAAGGTGGGATATGGTAAACGGTGGGTGTAATGATGGCTAGGTAGGGATAGCGAGTGTTGACTAGAAGATATCTCGCACTCAAACTACAGCAGTGGCAAAGCAGTCGGGTACTGTAAGTGAAGTGGTGGTGGTGTTGCTGCTGATGGCCTTGCTCGGCTCCTTGTGACCTTCATTCAACCTCGGCGCGCGAAAGCTTGCATGTGGTGTGACGGGCTTCGAGGAGCGGAGTCGCGGAGTCGCGGATCCTCTGCCACTTTTCGTCCTTCTTATCCTCCTTTTCCCACAAACGGACCCACATCTTACCCTTTTTCTGCCCTTTTTGCTGCCATCTGAGAGCACAGATACCTTGTTAATACAGCCTTCTTCCATCGTCCATCGATCAATCAGACCAAAGTACACAGTTACACGTGCATTGTTTTACAGCAGGAAATATCATTATTCACCACCCCAGCATACGACAGACAAACAACTGCGACGTGTCTGCCAGCCGAAACATCGTGGGCATGTACACGTAACACTCCAGCGAAAGAAAGCGTCTTATCAGCCGGCCTGGTCGTCGCAGCCAACTTCCCAACGCGACTCGATCTTCCCGTCTATATGTCGGCCATGGAGTTTGTATATCGTCCGACAGATCGCTCGTTACCTCCAAAGGATGTCACCGCCGATACGATCACAGATGCATACGTAGCGTTCATCCTGTATTGTAACCCGCATTTCGACCTGAGCACAGATACAACGACACTTCGGGCCCAGTTCAACACCCCACCTCGCAGCGATAATAAGGAGTTCAAGACCTTTGCTTTATGGGAATTGATTGTCAAATTCGATGCCAAAGAAATCAAGACTTGGGGTCAGCTTGCTCAAGACCTTGGTGTCGAACCGCCTGATGTGTCCAAGGGCCAGTCTGTCCAAAAGGTACAGCAGTACACGGTCAGACTGAAGCGATGGATGCGGGCAATGCATATCGATGCCTTCTTCGAGTACCTTCTCGGCAAGGGACATGCCTACTTTCTAGAAGTCCCGCACCCAAGCAATCCATATCCCGCCAGTGGCAGAGACGGTGTTCTGGCCGAAGAAGACACGGCAATCAGGGCTCTCGATCCTTCTTTCAAGCCAAAGCGAGGTAGAAGAAGAAATTCTGAAGCTGAGCAAGATTCCGTGATCGATGAGAAGCCCAAGCAATCTACAGGTAGGTTGTTAGGAGCCTTTGCGGCTGATGGCCAGCCTCAATCAGCCTACCCCAGGTCTGCGATACCCATGAGCGCTCACCCAGACGGCCATCAACATGATCCTTGGACGGCATCTTCTGCGATGTCACAGCAGCAATTCGCCCCGTGGTCCAGCACGCCGCACGCATCACAGTCTGCTGTTACGTCTTCTGTCCCCCAACACCTGAGGTGGCAACACCATGCTGGGTCTTCGTTGACGCCAGCTACACCTCATCCCATGACGGCCCTCCCTGGTAGTTTTACGACATCACACGTCGACGCTGCATTTGACGAGCCTCGGTCTGCTATAACACCCTCGGCCAAAAGAAGGCGCCGACATGGTCCTGCTGTATCCAGTGCATGGCCTTCGCAAAATACTCCGGGCGCCAAACCGAGAGGAAGACCGCCTGCATCGAGAACTTCACAGGATGGACCTTATTCCACATTTCCATCGAATCCAGGAGCTGGTACACCACCGACGCCCCCTGATGCGACGGTTGTTCCACATGAGGCAACACCGCCAGACATGCCTCCGCCACAGAGCGCAACATCAAATCGTCCAAGCCGACTCTCCCTTTCCCTACAAGTTCCTCAACACACAGGAGGTCCAGTCCGGCTAGCGACTCCGCCCCCGCCTACAGTCATTGTAAATGGCGATACGGATCAACCCGACGACGACGACCGAAGTATGTCTCAGACGCCCAACCCAATGCCGCAGCCACAACTCAACTCTCAGCATCATCAAGAAGTCCGAAATACCCAACCAAGTGCCCAGACTTCTGAGTATACCAGCATCCCCTGTCTTTCATTCGAGATGCTAAAGCGAGCCTTGACTACAAACCTACTCCGCGCGGAGATCATCGGCCGCAACAGGCGTCTCACAAGCGCAGAAGCCAAACGACTCGCAGACGCCGTCCTCGAGCGCCTTTCCGTCCGTCGCACCCCTTCACAAGATCCATCACGCGACATGATCGCCCTTCTTACCACGGCATCCTGGCTCGGTCTCGGCGACCAACTGCACATCCCTCTCGGACCCGCCATTGGCCATGCGAAGAAGATCAACATTACGCGCTTCCGCACTGACGCCGAGGGGTATGAAGAAATCGTCTCAGCGGACCAAGACCGGCCTGGCGAGGAACTGCGGGAACTGTACGACCTGTATTGGACTGCGAGTCAGGGCTCTTGCACTGGTAGCTTCTCGTTGACGTCTCTGCCTCTCGCGCCTGCTGAAGTCGCTCGTCCGGAACGATCCACGAATCCGGATCTTCATGACGCCGTCTTGCGCGCTGTCACTGAGACGGCGAGAAAGATTTCCAACCCACCGGACGAAGAGACCTTTCGGATGCGTGCGCAAGCGCAGATGGCTAAGGCTGGACCACAGCCCGAAGGTCGCGACGGGGAGAGTGACGGGATCGACTGGAAATCGAGGTGTCGGGCGCTGGAGTTTGGAGCCATGGTTGCTCAGGGCGAGATGTTTAGGTATAAGGAGAGGCTAATGGAGGAGATTCTGGACGTTTTGCAATGAGGGGACTAAGGGTCCCAGCGAGCTAGCTATACCATTGCCGCGACGAGTCTACATGTAGAAATTCTGTATTTTCTGTCACATTCAATTGGCAACGACAAAAGGATCAGGTACCTTGAGAGTGGACGTCCAATTGTTTTGAGACACTCCAGTAATCTATGGTCGTAGGAATAGGTATTTCCGTTGGAAGTCCTGATCTAGAGTGTTGTGTATCGCATACCTGTTGAGTTAATGTCACTACCATGGGTCGCAGTCTACCTCGATCTTCATGATCGAGACCGAAACAGAGGCACCTCAACGTCAGATCGAAGTGATCCGTTCGAGCCCCGAACACTTCCGTATCATCACACCACCCACAATCAATAGCCAACCATGCCAGCCCCAAGCGAAGCTCCAACCCAACTCCACTCAATCCACTGCAGCACCTCGAGCAGCTTTTCCGTCGCCCTCTGCGCATCATTGTAAGCGCCCATGTTGGGCAGCGGCACTTTCAACCCGACAGTCTTGCCGTCCGAAGGCGCCCAGTAGTTCTTCACGTGTCCGCGTGCAAGTAAGACCATGATCACCAGGCATGGCGAGGCGGCGTAAACGGCGACTGGCGGCAGGGAGGAGGGGGTGATGGCGAGGGTTAATGAGGCTAGGGTCGAGAGGAGGATCTGGGAGCTGAATGTTAGTTGCTTCTAGGTCGATTTGGTAGGATGGAACGATACATACGGCTAGCGCTGCTGTAGTCTGCGTGGTGCGGGTTTTGTGCAGTTCGTTGGCAGCATCCTTGGACCACTCGGCGAGCTTCTCGCTGGTCTTTTCGTACTTCTGGAGGTTGGTCACGGCGATGTAGCTGTGCAATGCGCCATAGCCGCTGAGAAGGGCCTGGCCTAGGTGGATGAGTCGCATAAAGGCCGTCATGGTTTGTTGAGTTGATGATGTTTCGTGCTGAGATGTTTGTGTGTGTAGCTTGCTTGGGTGGACTGAGGAAGTGAGGTCGTCAATGTTCACGTCTGGGAGGAATCACCTCTGGTTTATACCAGGACTACCAAAGTGGGCAGCAAGGCGGATCTAGACCACAAGCAGCAGGCTTCACTTCTCCAGCATGACGTGAAGGTGGGAGGAGTTCACCGTTTGAGCGCAAGTGCCCGCAGATATCCAGGTTCGGCGCCAAACCTTGTTAGGGCTGGAAATCAACAAAGCTCTCGGCAAGAAACAACAACCCACATGCACCCGCTTTGAAAGTCGTCCCGCGACCGCAATCCGGAACCGAAGCCGCCCATTATCGCTCTACACCACCGACCTGCAACCCACCGAACACGCGCCGTCGCGTTGCCAGGACTGCCAGGACGGTATACGCATCTTCCCAATTGGACCTCGACATTAATACAGCCGCTTGGCGCAAACGCTCTCTTGGATACCACGCGCAGCGCGTCACTCACCGCGCCTTTTTCGCATACACTGGACCACGAACTGGAGCTCGATAGGTGACTTAAACACCGCGCAATATGGCTGCTGCTACGAACTCGGCGAAAGATGCTAGGCAGGGTGCGCGCAACACACCGGGGCGCAGGGGAAGGACGGGAAACCAATTCTTCGACGTGGGCAAGGTCGGCCGGTGAGTTGGAGTCGCGCAATGCGCGCGCAAAGACGGGAAAGACCGGGACTGACATTGGGACAGTAAAACTGGTATTGTGCTGAAAGACACAGGTGTACGCGATGAACACGGCATGGAGCCCATGGCTGGCATTTTCTCGTCGCCTTACTCACCACAGAAGGCCGCGGAAGGCACGTCCAGCTCGAATGCTATGGAGCTGCAAGAGAGTATGTTGCTGGCGATAATCAGGAGTGCATGATCGAAACATCGCTGACGTGTTTCCATAGGCTCAGCACCGGATGTCGACGAAACATTACATATGCGCAAAACACCGCGCTTACCACCACCGCGCGCTACCACTCCCAGGCATACTAACATTGGATCGCCAAAGCGAATGTCGTCTGCGCGCCCACAATCGCGAAACGCGGATATAGACATGGCCAGCGAAACCAGTCCGAACCGAGCTGCATCTCAACCACCTGCGAATCGAGTCTTGAATTTCGGACGACAGGGTGCGCGCATGAGCATGGATAACGGCAGTCCTTTCAAACCAAAGCGTGTTCTCAGAAGGTCTTTCGGCGGTTCACGAAAAGACCAGATCGAAGAGGGTTCAGAGCGACCTATGGACACCGAGATCGCTGAGGAGGATGAAGAGGACGTTTACGAATCGGAGGCTGAGGCCGGCGCAGATGCGGAAGCTGGCTCGGATGAACTGCAGCCCATACACAACGATCAACCAGATGAGCCATCCTCAGACGACGATGCGCCGCCCGTGTTCGACAACAACGAAGACTTTTATGACGCGCAGCGCGAATCGGATGACGCAGAGATTAACGAAGCTCTGGAACATGCGGAATCGATATTGCAAGCCACTCCCACAACAGCACCTCCCACTGCGAAAGCGCGTGGACTTCCTAGGAAGTCTGACCAAACTTCGGTCGCCCAGCATTCGCCGGAGACTACGCAGGCTACCTCGAGCAGTAGAAAACGCGATCGAACCGAGATGGAAGAGGAGGAGAACGTCGCTGACGACGACGACACCGGAAACCACACCCTTCAAAGCATCGAACAGTCCCAGAACGAGGTCCCGCATGTCTCTGCAACATCTGACAACGCCCCGAAACGGAAACGAGGCAGACCACGCAAGAGTGACAATAACGAGAGTTCCCAGGCCTCGGTCACGACTGACAATACTGCCAAGCGGAAGCCTGGAAGGCCTCGCAAGAATGACATCTCCGTACTGCAAGATCCTGTCAACGTCGATGAGACTCATCAAGGCGCTAAACTAGACGGAAATGTTGACGGGAACGATACCTCGCAAGTATCCGCTGCAGCAGAAAATCCTGCGAGAAAGCGCCCCGGCAGGCCGAGGAAAAGCGATGTGACCATCGCAGAAGACAACGGCGGCCAAACAGTTCATGCAGGTGACTTGGCACACGGTGACTCTTATCTTGCGCCTATAAACGAAGATGACGAGGTTGAGGCCGCGCCTGCGTCTCCCGTCACGAAGAAGAAGCCTGGCAGAAAGCCGAAAGCACAAAAAGCCACAAAGTCACAGAAGGCGCCAAAGGAGCGAGATTCCAATCAATCGATGCGCCAAACTCCAACCGGTAGCCCTGGAAAAGCCAACGGTCGCGACCTTGCTTTGAGCCGTAGTCCGTCAAAGCGCGCAGGGAGCGTTAGCAACGTAAATTTGCGTGCTTCCACCCCCTTCGAGGATGCACATCAGCGCATGTCTCGCTCGGGTCGCCCGATTCTGGCGCCACTGAAGCACTGGGCTGGTGAAAGCTATGTGTGGAAGAATGGTGAGGTTGAGGGTATTATTCGCGCGGACGATGTCAAGACCCCGAGAGGCGATAAGAAGAAGAAAGCAAAGGGCCGCCGCCGTGTACCTCGTGCAGGAGGTCGGGGCACTGGCCACGACCTCGATAACATCGCCGAAGAAAGCGATACGGAGAGCACAGTTCCAGACGAGTGGGAAGATCAAGTCGGTGTCATAGCAGGCACCGTCGCTGCTTGGGATCCCGAATCGCAAGAAGGGATCCCAGAGGACCCCATACGTGAAGGTACGTTCATTGAAGGCTTTGCTGCATGATCAGCGCTAACATTTGTAGATATCGCGTTTGCCTCATCATCGATCGTGACCCGGGATGTTGCTGGATCGTCCTTCCAATACGCCAAGATTATGACTCTCCCCTTCTTCGGCTCCGGCATTGTCGAGTTGCCACCAGAGGGCTTCAAGCGCGCGAAGAACTCGCGCAAGATGCAGATGGTGTTCTTTGTGCACGAAGGCAAGGTTCTGGTGACGGTTGGCCCGCCTGCAGTCAAGCAGAATGGCCCTGGCGTATCGGGCGGCGAGGCCGAGACGAACGAGTTCGCCATCTCCAAAGGTGGTGTGTGGGTCGTTCCAAGAGGTACGTTTCTTGCTTTTCTTTCCTTTTTGTTTTCCTTAACCCCCAATCACTCCGCATTGCATTGCATTTCAGCCACACGATCGGAGAAGCGCTCGAGCCCGAAAGCAAAGCCACACCACGCCACCATCATATCATGGACGCAGGGTTCCTTCCACCCATCGCCCTCGATCGAGCAAGGAAGAGCGGTCAGTAAGATCTGCCAGCTCATCTACCAGACCTCGAGTCGAAAACTTCCAAGAACACTGGATTCGAAGCGGTGTGTGCGACCAGCCGTCGGAATAACCTCAACATCGCACTGGAACACTGCACGAGCTGCGCGTCGTTACACCCACGCCAGGGTCCCCGCCCCTCAGGCACCGTGCTCCCTCTCAAAAGGAAAAAGACCCAGGAAAAAATCCCTCGGACGGAGTGTTACATCGCAGCTGCCAGCACGCGTTTTGTCTTCGGTCGCACGACATTGGCGCGACATGTCCTCCACAGCTTTTGGGGTGGCTGGTTCGGCTGCTGTGCGACTTTGCGACTTCGCCGCCAAAATATCGTCGCGGGACTGTTTTCGTGTGGCGCTTTCGCTGTTTTTGTTTTTGTTTTGTCGAAATCGCTTTTTGGCTCTTTTCTTTTGGGACGGATCACTGACTTGCAATCATTACAGGCAACAACTACTCGATTTCCAACGAGAGTCGCACGAAGAACGCGCGCATCTTCTTCGCGCAGGGCTGTGAGATGTTGCCCGAGATGGTTCCGCAGAGTGCTGCAGAATAGGTGGCCCATCACGATTGACGATGGTGCTGTTTGCAAATGTGTTGACATTGCCTTACAAGTTGGTTAGTTGTGCTGCTAGGGACTGGAGTGCTGGTTTTCTGAGTTTCGTCCACCGCATGAGATACCACTGCTAGCTTATGGGATTGTTTGGTTCTTGTCTGTCATGTCATTCTTTTCGTGTTTTGAAATCTCAGTGCGTGTGCAGTCTCTAGTATATGGACAACCGGTATGACTCTCACTCGAGGACTTCTGGGGTGGGTCCTCAGAACTCCTCATCACTATCAGCCAGCTCATCCTCCAATCCCAGCTCAGGGAAATCTCCGACCTCGACCCTCTCAGCTCGCAGGAAAACTCCACAGTTAGGCGCGCACTCAAAGTACCTCGTCCCGTTCACGCTGCCGTCGTTCTTTCCCGTCGGCTCGTCCAGCGCCACTCCCACCCAGGCGCCCACGCTGCCCTTGATCTCGGGGACTTCGCCGACGAACGCCACGGCGCCGCGGCGGTGGTCGGTCGAGGGCAGGATGCGGCAGCGCAGCGAGGTCTTGATGCCTCTGGCCTCGACCTCTTGGAAGGAAGCCTTGATCTTGGCCTGCTCGATTTCCGGCGCGTTGGGGTCGAAGCGGCCGAGTTTCTGCGACTTTTTCCAGGCCATGACGCTGTCGGTGCGGGACTCGTAGTCTTCGGTGCTCATGTTGTACTTTTCCACGGCGGACGTGTCGGTGTAGTTTGGGCGGGCGCCGGGCGGGCGGGTGTCGATGATCTGGTGGGGAGCACTGTTGTTAGTATGGTGTGGTGCTGGTCTCTGTTGGCCATGATGGCTGCGATTGCGTGTATTGTCTTTCGTGTGTAGTTTGGTTTTCTACGGCTGATATGCTTGGTCTCTGAGGTTGTTTTGTGATGCACGTTCGTGCATCGATTTACGAGCTCGGAATGACATGGATGGATTGAATACGTTACGGCTTCGCACGCTTGCGACCATACGACGTCTCCATGCGAAACAAGAGACTGTAACATGTAGTGAATAGAAATCATGCCTACCTTGATCTCAGCATAAGCCTGTAGTGGCCACGCTGCCAGAATCGTCGACTCCTCATCCGCTGCCTCGATGGGCTGCGCGGCCTGGGAGCCTATTTTCAGGCTCAGTCTCTGGCATGTTGCTGGTACACCGGTTACAGGCTCGAGACGACTCTTGAGCTGCGCGATGCTCCACGAGGGAGAGATGCGACGCTCTGAGGACGAGTTCTCAGACACGATGAGCAGGGGAATGTCTGCTGCGGTGGCCATTGTGATTTCCGGAGTCCGTGTCGCGGGTTGCTTTTTTTTGAAACACGAGGCCAAGGAACCGTTGTCTTGTTGTTGTCTGCTGACCGTCGCAGCGATGTGACAGAAGCTGAGACGCACAGAGGTCAGGACGTGTTTAGAGTTGTTCTAGAATACACTCTCTGCCGAGTCCGAGTCAGCGTGTTTGGGCGATTACCAGGTGCGACTGGCTCGAGTGGCTTTCGTTCTCACAGTCTTGTCTCGAGCCCGGCGTTTCAAAGATCACGAGATTTACGGTGGCGTCCGTGTGCTGGCAACCTGTCACTGATCGTGGACGGTGCTTGATCGGCGAAACGGCGCGATGTGTCGAGGGGAATTTGATATTGCCTTAGTCAGGGATGCAGGTTTATGCAAGATGCGACTCTGTCAGCGTACAGTACAGTATTTGCTGGTCGAGTCGTCGGTGAAGTTCGTGCCAAGGCAAAACATCGGGTGTTCTTGGTGCGTTATTCACGCTTCGGTCTAGTCGAAGCCGGTGAGGACAAGAATAACAACTCGGATGGTTGCGAGATGAGATCTTTTCCGTCGTCATGAATCGGAAATAACGAAATGGACTGGAGCATTAACCTGGCAAAAGCGACATGACCGTGAACATGCGGCAACATCTGCAGTATGTCTGCGCCCGTCACATCTACTTACATGAAAGTACGGCACGAACAGGCTCGCAAGATTGTCATTACATACAGTAAATGTGCGGCACGGCCGTCACACAAATACGGCTCGACAGGCTCGCACAACCGAGCACACGAGGACGCCACGCCACTTACTACAGACGCACTAAGGCTTGCAGATCAAGCGATGAACTACAGAGACCAGTGTGAGAGTCAGACAGACAAGCGAAGACAGCTGCATACTGAACGCCCGGTAATGACACGATGGCGACCGAGACAAGAGCGTCGGCGATGGATGGACGAACGAACGATGGAAGGGGCCACAACGCAGAAGGGCTTCACCGCTCAAGCGATTGCGACGGCCAGAGGAGACTGGCGAGTCGAGCCCAGCCTCAAGGATTCGAGGCGTGCATTGTGCAGTGTGCAGCGCAGTGCAGTGCAGTGTGCAGGGAAGCTTGGCCGTGAACATGTTTGGCGCTCCTCCCGCCGCTCGCGCAGTTGATTAGCTACCAAATCTATCAAATGCATCAATGTTGGTTGATGAACCTTGCTTGGATGTAAGCGAAAAGTAAATTTGCAAACATGCTTCTTGACTTGCACATCAATTGACAGCGCGTTGCGCTTTCCTAAGTACACCTAGCACTGGCACTTGTCATCATATGCTGCCTAACCTACCTAACCTTGGGACTAAAATACTACAGACCTAGCAGTGGTACCGAAGTCTACCGATATACCGACTATTACCATCACTGACTACTGCACAGTTGGGAAGAATCCAACGTCTCTGCATGCGATCGGCCGGAGAGTTAGTCTACCGCTCGGTCGACTCGGATCCAGGTGTCCCGTGATCTGATGCATACCGTATCCATTCCCCTACGTTGCCTCGCCTCATGCAGATTGTTCCTGTCACACACGACCGTAGTGCGGGCCTTGCCAATCTCATGAACCACGTCTGTGCACGACCCGCCAGACCCCGACTTGCCTGTCATGTATGCGCCGCTACCCTTGACAATAGCAACAACCCGCCCGCTACCGTTGCAGACTTGCAGTACATATCGCACAGTGTCGGATGTCCTCACCGCCAACAGAGCGGCTACCCGAAACCCGCATCCAGAATGAGAATATAATGGCTTTGTCGACCGTCGAGTCCGAGTCGACGTCACTACTGCTGACTGAAGCCAAAGTTGAGGGGAGAGAAGACCGCGAGCCTGTAACACGGTAAAGTGAATCTGAGTCTGGAAGGCAATATAGAAGGCGAACCAACCCACGCGTCAGTCACGAGCCCCCGGCATGATCTAGCTCAAAGCCCTCACGTCGCTGGTGTCACAGGGCTTTCTTGGACGTCAGTGCATGCACACTCTAAGCTTCGTTCTGCTCTCGCTACCGGACGTTGTCTCCGGTAGTTCACCGCCTAGCACCCTGCATTCCGATCCCCAGTCCTTCAATCCTTGGGGGAGATTGGCAGATTGGGTTGTATCGAACCGAGCGCGCATCTCGAAGGATGTGTGAAGCTTTCCCTGCTCGGTTCAGTGTCGGCTCGAGCTGCAAAACTCGCCAAGTCCGCAAAAGAAACAAAGGTGTACCGGCCTGGCTGACACGTCCGCTGTCATGTACTGTAGGTATGTAGTTCCAAGCAGCAGCAGCAGCAGCAATTATGGCGAATGCTGCGCTGCACCTTTTCCTACCTAGCAGCGTTCCCAAACGTCGACGCGTGCAAGCCGCATGCAGATCTTGCGTTCTGTGCCAGATCATCACGCCTGTTCCCGAGGATCTAAGGACAACCAACACCCTTAGCCTCGAATGGCTGCGACGCCCATCTGCGCCAATGGCAGCTCATTTACACCGCCTCCCCGAGCCTCTCGTGTCTGTTGCCGGCCGTCTCTCCGCCTTGACTCAAGCCGTGTCTTACCACGTCACTCCACGGGCAGACATGCAGCCATTGGGGAATCGTGGTAACGCAGCCTTAGGGTCGTACGTGCTATTGCTTTGCCTCGTTTGCGGTGTAAAGAAGATTGGCTCGACTGATGGCATGCCAGCGTCACAGGCTTGTGGCGTAAGTGCATGAGCGCTGATCGCCCGCTACCCAGCGTGGTTTTACCCGGTCGTTCTTCGTTGTCGGGGAAGCTATATCCTTGTTGCGAGCCTGAACCGTCATCTTACTACAAAATTGAATTGAAGCCCGGTCCTGCTCCAGCGCTTCGCTCGTCTAATGTCACGTAGCTTTGCCGCCAACCTTCCATCCGCCCTACTCGACATTTCCACGCCTTGCGCTAGATCGATTTGCTGTCGCCAACGCCGGTTCGCTGTTTCACCCCTTGCACCTTATGCCATTGCCCGAGCTCGAGAAGGGTGCTCCATCCTCACGGCACCCGCCACAGCACGCACGGTATTCCATGCACCGTATCCACAGCACGCGCAGCGAGGCTGCTCCCGTGCCTGGCGCGCTTGCACATCAACTGTTGTCTATGCCTCCATCCCTGTTGCGGTCTTAGATCCCTTCACCGTTGCTGAGTCTCGTGAGCTAGTGCTACGTCAAGTTTGGCATTCCCCGACCGCCAGTTGAAACTACACTTGCTCACGGGTCTTACAACAGTCTCGATCATTCCTCGTCCTTGCTCAGTCCGTAGTCACCACTGTGATCAAAGCACCCTTCAATTTACCGTTTCAGGACTCGGCTCTTGCTGGGATAGGGCTGTCCCGCACAATCCTGGACTGTTTCTGACGACACGCGTTCATCAAATCGTCTCACATCGTTGGGTGTTCATTTCGGCCTAACCCAATCACTGCCCGACTCCAACTTCACAAAAGGGCGCCTCCCGCCAGGTTAGACCATCCGAAATCTAGAAGTGATCGCCAGGAAGACATCAACGCTGAGCGTCCGAGACACCACCATCCTATACTCATCTCCTACGGCATCCATTGACGACATCATCTATCACGACACGGCTTTACGATACCCTTTTCCTATCCATACCAAGACGATCAACCCTTGGCGACGTTCCAGTTAATCGGACGCCTTTCCAAACACAATCGAACTGGCAGTTAAGCCAGCACCAGTCGTCAACGTGGATATCCATACCCTCCTGGAGAGGCCCAGTGGTCCAGTATCTCCGGGCAACGCGAGCACCTCTTCCAGAGACTCGACATCGAGCAGTATTGGTAGAGACAACGCTACCATATCGACCAAGGCTTCGACAGTAGCCACGCTCGGAACGCCTACGCCTTACGCTGGAGTTCCTGTGAACATCAACGGCCACCACCACCATCAACCTCACCCCCAATCACAACATCAAGGCCAGCTGTTCTATCACCCGATGCAGGCCGTCCAGTACCACCAGCCTGGCTACATGCCTCATCCGCAGCACTACCCACCACCAGGGGCCGGATTCCCTGGCTACCCTCCCAACGGCATGTCGGATCCTCGATTCCCTCCGCACATCCCGGTGACGCACACTGGAACGAGCAACAAGCGCCATGCTCCCCCTCATCCGGCAGCGTCTCCTGCGAAGAAGAAGCAGTCGAAATGGACTTCTGATGAAGACGCGTCGATCATCGAGCTGCGCGGTAACGGCATGAAGTGGGAAGATATCTCCAAGCATCTTCCTGGTCGCAGCGCGATCAGCTGTCGTCTCCGCTTCCAGAACTACCTCGAACGCCGCTCCGAGTGGGACGAGGAGAAGAAAAACAAGCTCGCCAGGCTTTACGAGAGGTAAGCCGTCTTCTACCCATGATCAGACAGGCGATTCAGTACTAACAATCAATTTGCAGATTCAAGAAAGACATGTGGGAGAAGATCTCGAAGGAAATGGCGCTGCCGTGGCGGGCTGCTGAAGCAATGCACTGGCAGATCGGCGAGGTCGAAATGGCGCAGCGTGCCAACGTCCCTGTCTTCCACCTTGCTGGCCAACAGCAACAGAACACATCGACTATGGGCGGTGCCATCCCCGACAGCAGAGCCAGCACCTCGCCTGGCTCCGTGGCAAGCGCACCGGCCGGACACGGATACTCGCACGCCCACACGCACAGCCACACCCTGCCGCAAGGATCGCACCCGATGAGCTCGTCAATCTCCCCCGAGCAAATTCGATTCGCGCGCAGGAACAGCGGTGGCAGCTCGCCCGTTGCTGGTCATTTGTTGAGACATCGCGCCGACAGCGCACGCTCGACATGCCACACGGGAGCCTTCACGCCTAGATCCGCACCAGCACTGCCACCTCTGGGCGAGATCACAACACCGCAATCCAGATACCCTCTGCCGCCTGTTGTCACTTCGGCGGAAGCGGCGAGGCGGTTCTGAACAGCAAGTCGTTGACTTTGTTTTTTGTTTAGCAAGGCGCACTCGGGGTCGGTCATATTGATGGAATACACGCATCAGACACAAATGACGATAATTGACGAATTAGCATGAGTTCGTAATGATGGGGCAGAGGAGGGGGTGCATAGCGCGGTTAATAGGTTTCTTTTGTTTTTGGCATTGCAACGGTCTTGGACTGTACAGTACCATACACCGATTAACGAACACGACGACCTGTAGACCGGGTTGTCTTTATGGCCAAATCATGCAAAGTTCATCTCAATTATCGCTCCAATGTTTTGTTGTCTGCAGTAGGTTTCTTGGGAAAGTCATTCGTGGACATTGATTGCCATGTGGAAGTCGTCTCTACGCACGTGGAAAGCGAAATCCGAGCTTCGACCGGGTTGAGCTTAACGTCGCTTGAGATGGACATGGGAGTGGGAGCAAGAGACCCTGTTACCCCGAACCTTCAAGGCCAATACTCTACGTAGGACGACTCGCAAACAGTTTCTCTTTCGTCTCTGAGGTGCTCTAAATTGAGCACCAACAACCAAACCAAAAACGGCTTGATCACCTTCGAAACACAACCTGTCCCGAATTGCGAAAGCTGCACATGGAGGGCGACGGCCTGGATCTGCTGGGCGATAGTCTGCTGCAATGGGTGCGGTCTTTTGAGGGCGTGGGAGAAGTGCAGCAGTGGCGGGACTTGAGCGACGGAAGAGCACTGTGGACAATTTTACAAGATGTCGACTCGGAATATTTCACCGGCGCCCTTCCCGAGCCCAACCTCTCACCCTCAGACGACTGGACTCGACGATGGCAGAACTTGAAGCACGTGGACAAGCAGGTCACGCTCTACTACAGAGACATATGCAATGGTCAGGAGCAACTCGGTGCGAACGGACCGGACCTCAAAGCGATTGCAGCCGACTCTTCGGTTAAGGATCTGGAGAGGCTGCTTATGGCTATCATTCGGTCGGCTATGACGAGTCCGGAGTCCAACCAGCGCATGGCTCCGAGGTTGATGGGGCTGGGGAGAGAAAGAGCCATGGCCATTGCTGGCGAACTCAGAGCTATGGATGAGAACGACGTCGTAGAAGAGTCGGAACCAGTGAGCCGGGAGGAGTCCGCATACCAGTCCGAAGCAGAGCTCCCGGAGGAGAACAAGCCGAACGGCATGAAGAGCAATGGCGGACTTTACAGCGACCCGCTGCTGGAGAGAGAAGAGGAGCTTCTTCAAGCTCAGGCGACTATTGACAAGCTGCAAGCGAATTACGATGTAGCACACCGTCAGCTGCAGGAGCTGAGACAGGACAAAGACAGGCTTCAAGAAGCATTCGATGCGTACCGCGATGACATCGACAGCAGAGGCAGGAAGGGCGACGGGGGTGATGCGGTCAAGAAAATGCAACGGCAGGCCGATAACGATCGCGCGTACATCGATGATCTGGAAACGCAGCTGCAGAACTCGAGGAATGCAGTTGAAAATTACGAGCGGCAGATTCAAAAGTACAAAGACGATGCTGAAGCTGGTCAGAAGCTCCGCGACGACTTGCAAATGCTGCGTGCCGAGAACGAAGACTTGACCCAAAAGATCAGAGCCAACGAGAACCTCAAGAAAAAGATCCAGGCGCTGCAGGAACAGGAGCGTCTGAACGGCGTCCTACGGGACGAGCTCAAGCAGGCGAACGAGAAGCTCGAGGAGCTTGAACGCATGAAGCAGGTCCAGACAAGCCTAGAAAAGGAGATCATCGAAAAGCGTGGCCTCATCCGGAATCAAGAGTACCAGATCAACGAGCTAGGCACCATGAGAAAGCATGCTGTCTACGACTCTGGTGTTTTTGCCAAGAAGTTGGAAGCTGCTCGTGAGCGACATGAGCGCGACCACGAGATGATCGAGGAGCTACGTCAAAAGCTGCAAGACCACAACTTGGACGACGATGACTTGGTGCCCAAGAAGGATATCAACCGCGAGATCACGGCCAGCGAAGAGGGGCCCAAACGACCAGAGCCCAAGACTGACGAAAGCAAGCACTGGGCTGAGAAAGTCCAGCTACTGGAAAAGCAGTTGGAGGCTTCCGACACCCGCCTGAAGCAGGCCGCAGAGCGCACAGATGCTCTCGAGGAAGAGAAGCGTACTTTCCAGGCCAACGACACCGACAAAGCCAAGGCACAACAGCTGGCACAGGACCAGGAGACTAGGATCACTGAGCTGCGCAAGCAACTGGATGCCGCATCCAAGCAGCCTTCTACCGCTGCGCTCACGCCCGACATGGCGACTATGCAGCGCGAGAATAGGCTGATGGCTTCGGCGTGGTATGACGTGACCTCGCGTTTGCAGAACAACGGCGTGTCGCTCAGCAGGCGGAAACAGGAGCCTAAGAGTTGGATAGGCAAGCAGAGAGCGTTAGTTGGACCAGGAAACGGCATGGTATGAGCATTTGTTGTGTGAACGTGGGGGTATTGAGAACTGACTTTCTCGCAGTCCTCGCGATGATCTGAGGATCTCTCAGCATTATTTTGTACGGATACATTCTGCATATACAGCATGGCAAGACAAGCAGTCGGAGTAACGTTACGAAGCGATATACCCCTTTGCGTGATTGAACCATCAATGTAAGAAGCTTTGCCAATGTACTCTAACTTCACCCCCCACTCACCCTCACACTTCTCAAGAAGACATTGACATCCAAGTGACTGTCAGAGATGGCTTTCGTTTGCGAGATAAGCTCCACTCTCCATTGTTCGCGAGAGGTGAGGTTGAGAGAGTGATCCGCCTGACCGCAATTTCCCACATGGTAGTCACGACCTCGCCACGCACCGTTCCTTCTCTCTCGCGTCCACGTCCACTTCCAGTAACGCGCCTATCGACGCCTTGTCTTCTGCCTGCCACCGCAAACCTTCTCTCGCTCCTTTCGTTCCTGTCTCGTCTTGCACACCACCAACACACACTCCTTTGTCGCCGCCGCCGCTCCCTTTACCTGCTTCCATCCAACAACATCACCACTCTAACTCAACCAAGACTCTGAGTCTGTTTCGCTTCGTCTATTTCACGCGCGCGCCGCAGACCGCCGACAAAAAGACCTTCTACGGTCAGCCATGAGCTCGCCACAGAAGAAGACTGCGCGCTCGTTCGACATTCATCGCGACGATAGCGCAAACGCGATCCACCATGTGAGTCTTCACGCATCGGCCGGAAATTGCCGCAAACGCGACATCACTGACACGTGATCATGCAGGTTGGAATGATGCGCACACCGGCCGCTTTGCCACTCCCTCTCACCACTTCCAAGCTCGCCAACAAACTTCCTCGTGAATCCCCAAAGGTAACCGCACATGCTTACACTCGCTCACACGTGAAAACTCGCTCACACCCTGCAGAAGACCAAGACCGACTCCAGATCTGAAGAGCACGACGTGCTCGATGAACTTATGGCGAAGCTCAACGAACAGCAGAATACCAAGCGTGATGGCGGCGTTCCCCTCAGGGATGACAGCTCCTCCCAAGCCACCGATCCTTTTGCCCACACTCCTCCGGCTGGCAGTACTGCCACGTCCGACAGCAATGATACCACCGCCATGGAGAACATGAAGAGACAGCTCGAGCTCGCCACTGAGCGCATGGCCCAGATGGAACTTGAGCTCACCCAAACCCGCATCCGCCAGACCTCCGAGCTGCCAGACCTCACTCAGGGTCGCATTCATCGCCCCACTGAGCACTCGGTCCACGCCTCTTTCCCACCTACTGGTCAGGGGCCGCATTTCACCTCACTTGGCGCATATGACAACTCCGCTACAGACTCCAGGCGCGCCAGTCCCCTCGACCTGAACTCCCAACAGCAGGCCCTCGGCCAGAGCGGTGGGTTTCAGAGCGGCACACTGGCTCCTCCGCCATTCTTCACCGACCGCAAGTAAGAACCCTCCTCCCCTCCTTCCTACGTCCCCTTCCCATACTTCTCAGATCGTTGCCTCTCAGTGTCCATGCCTTCCGGATTGTACTAACATTCCCAAGTGAGTCTTCAGCTCCATACTCCCGCCCTTCCTCCGGCTATGCACGCCCTGTCCGCCACACTGGCACGACGCCACCAATCACTCCATTCACTCAGAACTTCTCCCAGACTCAGCTCAACCAGATCTACGGTCCGCAGGGAGCTGTATCTGGTCAGTTGCCTCAACAGGCACCGATCGGTACCAGGCTCTCGCCCACTGCGTCTGACTTTCCTGTCCACTGGCAGGCTCAGCAGCAACAGCCGCGGCCGTCCCAGCCGATTGCTCAGCAAGGTCAGCACTACATGAGCACTGTGGAGCCGCTCAACTATCGTCGCCTTCTCGACCGTAACATGAGTTGTAATTGGCGTTACGTAGTCGACAAGATTGTCTGCAGCAATGATCAGCAGGCTTCCATCTTCCTCCAACAAAAGCTCAAGGTTGGCACTCAAGAGCAGAAGTTTGAGATCGTCCAGGCCATCATCGAGCAAGCTTACCCGCTCATGATCAACCGCTTCGGCAACTTCTTGGTCCAGCGCTGCTTCGAGCATGGTTCTCCTGAGCAGGTTGTGGCTATCGCCCAGGCGATCCGTGGCAACACCTTGAACCTCAGCATGGATGCTTTCGGATGCCACGTTGTCCAGAAGGCTTTCGACAGCGTGCCTGAGGAGTACAAGGCTATCATGGTCCACGAGTTGCTGCGTCGCATCCCTGAGACGGTCATTCACCGCTATGCTTGTCACGTCTGGCAGAAGCTCTTCGAGCTGCGCTGGAGTGGCTCCCCGCCGCAGATCATGAAGTACGTCAACGAGGCTCTGCGCGGGATGTGGCATGAGGTGGCCCTTGGCGAGACTGGCAGTCTCGTGGTTCAAAACATCTTCGAGAACTGTGTCGACGATGACAAGCGCCCTTGCATCAACGAGGTCCTTGCCAGCATTGACGTTGTCGCTCACGGTCAGTTCGGTAACTGGTGCATCCAGCATGTCTGCGAGCACGGCGCCCTTCCCGACCGCAACCGTGCCGTTGACCATGTCCTTCGTTACGCCACCGAGTACAGCATGGATCAGTTCGCTTCCAAAGTTGTCGAAAAGTGCCTCAAGATCGGTGGTCCAGACTTCCTCGATCGCTACCTCGACGTCGTGTGCGAGGCTCGTCCTGAGCGCCCGCGCATGCCGCTTGTTGACATTGCTGGTGACCAATTCGGAAACTACCTTGTACAGTACATCCTCGCCAACGCTGACCCTCAGCGTCGCGAGCTCGTCGCTGCACACATTCGCAAGCACATGGTCTCCCTCCGCGGCTCCAAGTACGGCTCCCGCGTCGCAATGCTCTGCACCAACCCGGCCTTTGCCACCCGCCCCGGTCCACCGACTGGCCTCAGTCGCACCAACAGCCGCTTCACTGAGCAGCCTGGCTTCGACGTCGGCGGCGGCCGCCAGTACAACAACGACCGCGGCTTCATCGGCATGGGTCGCAATGGCGGCTACCGCTAAGACATTTCTGCAGCACGCTGCAATCATACTTCCAGTGCAAGATAGTTACGCGTCACTCTGGATGGCACCCGCACGCTCGATTACACCCATCCTTGCAAACATCTCGCACTGTGTCAGTCATCTACAAGAAAGAAGCTCACCGCTTCAAGATCGAACCTCAAACTCGTTGCTCTCTACGCCAGAAGCTAGCCTGGGATCGACCAACCCCCCATGCTGTTGGATTGGACTAAGTATTTCACCGCCTGGCCTTCAAACGCCCCTGGCAAGCTAATACTCTTTGCATGATATCACCTCATCGCCGTGGTTCTTCTGCGCATTTTCAAGGAGCACATCTGCACAATTTTGCAATGTTTTCTGTTCTTCTTTTCCCCTTTTCTTTCACTTTATGGTCTGGAAAGCATAATCAAGTACTATCAGCATCCATCTCATAGTTGGCAGCAGAGAGGACTATTGTAATTGTAGTTAATCTGCAGCGAGACCCTAATCAAAAAAGTTTTGCGTGTTTAATCGATTTCCATCCTCTTTCTCCTCTTTTTGTCTATTTCCAAGATTGTGGCTTGGGATTAGCATCCTTTTCGTGTGACACTTGGGTGATAGTTGCCCTTGAAGCGTGGTTCATATTTGCGAGTCGTTTGATGAGCGAGGCTTGTTGTTGTAACAGGTATGTCGATGTACGCGCTTTTAGACGGGAAGACCAAGCTCGTTCGGTTGTTGTCCAAATAACTTGAATTCACTCGAAATTCTCGTTCCGACGTCCAGATTGATCATCTGCAAGGCCAGTAAAGTCCATATGACCTTCTCTTGATCGCCATCATACGACTCACCTATAGCTCGTCCATTATCCACGGTTATTGTGACGAGTGAGCGTGATCAAACAGGGTTAGGGTTGGGGTTGAGCAACTACTTGTAATCATCGCTTGTTAAGTATTTACATTGAGACCAGACAGAGGCCTCCATAGAGTTCCTGCTCGACACTATAAGACGCTTGTGTGCAATCAACCCAACAATATGCGGTACGCTGAATCAGCACATTTGAGTGAGATGATAGCCAACGACAGCTCAATTTTCCGTCGTTTGGAATAAGAGAGGAATAGATTGGAATGGAAGTAACGTAAGTACAGCCCTCATCCGTGCGTCTCTACAATGAAAGCCCCTTCGCTACACTACACAAACAATAAGGTATCCGCTTTGGTGATTCACAATTCCGATCCCCCGCGCTTTTTCTGATTCGTTCTCGAGTCTAGATCTCATCAACGTCGTCAACATCATCCTGGGTCGAAGCCCTCGTTCTCGTCGTGCCGTTGCTGTTCAGCGAGTCCATGCTACGTTGGGAGTCAGCTTCGTTGTCATCTTACAATGAGGAAGGGGGGATTGATGGATCCTACCTGTAGGAACCCTTGGCCGACATGCCAACGGCTTGTCGGCCGGTATCTGTCGTCTCGAGGAAGTCGCGCAGCTTCTCTTTGAAGATGTCCAAGCCTTGCGAGCTCGCTGCGTTCGTCATGCGGAGGATCGGGCCCCATAGGTTGAGGGTGTAGGTCACGTAGGCGCCAACGCCCATGAGGATCAGGAACACGAAGTAGAGTGGGTTGCGGAGGACTGTGAATCGTCAGTAAATAAATCAGGACGCGATTTGGGGTGTCTTTGGCATTCTCACCTGCGACAATTTCGTTCCATCCCAGGGCGAGGAGAAGACCGTAGAAGTACAGCGGCACTTGCGCTACGCCGCCGATGGCGCTTCGCTTTGCTTCGACGTAGACTCCATCGGCTGTCTTCTTGAACCTGGTCGCGAGGTCCTGGCGCTTAACGTCACCGAGGACGGTCATCTCGTCTTCCATAGTCTTGCCTTCCTCTTCGTCGACACCCCCGATCGGGTTCAGATCTTCTTCGTCTGCAGCGGTGATGTTCTGTGGCGGAACACCGATCCATGCGTCGAGAGGTGGAGCAGCAGAAGTGCTCATCAGCTTGAAGCGGGACAGAAGTGGGATCAGCTCGAGAGTGCTCTCGCGAGCTTTAGTGTACAAGCCCTCAATGTCATCGCTGGGCCTCCAGATGCGTGGCACACCTTCTTCGTCGTAGCGGAATTTGTCCTCGAAGTTCTCGCGCAGCTTGAGCATGAGATTGCCCTCCATCATCTCCTCGTCGATCTTGTCGCGGAGAGCACCCCAAGACTTCCTTCGCAAGCGCCAAAGACCGACCTCAACCTCATCGGGGCTAGCGTCGAAGCTGCGTGCGCGCTCTGTGAAGCGTGTTTCGGCGTGAGAGACGGTGTCGGTAAAAACGCCCCAGATGCGGTCCCAGAGGTCTTTCTCAGTCGCAGGCTTCTCGCCTTCTGCCGGAGCCCCTGAACCGCCGCGTCCAGAACCGAGCTTGTTGAATTCAATGCCAACCAACTCACCGAGACGTGTGCGGACCCAGCGCTCGGATCGCGTAGCAAGACGGCGCATTTCGTCCTTGCGTAGTCTCGTGCTCACCTCGTCCAACTCTTTGCGGTAGAGGTTGAGCTGCTGCGAGTAGTCGCTCCATGGCGTGCCTTCAATAAGCGAGCCCTTGGCCTCGGCCTCGTACTTTTGAAGAGCCTTTTGCTTCTCAGAAGAGACGATCTTGTAGAAGTCGTAACTTCCGCCTCGCTTTTGACCGGCCTTGACTGCAAGTGCCACAGCTTCGCTGAATTCGTGAACACCGATTTTGTGCGCTGCGCTGAGCTGGCCTTGGAAGAGAACCTTGAGTCTGCCGTCGACCTTTCCCGCGAGCTCGCTTTGCTTGGCCTTGAAAACACCTTTGTGGTAGCGGCTTGCTTCCGTCTCGAAGTCTGCGAGAACGGCTTGCCTGGCACCTGCAATTGCCTTTCCGAGCACTGAGAGGACAACAGGCGATCCTGCAGATACCGCAGTCGACTGTTGCTCTTCGAGTGGTGCAACAATAGCGTCAAACGCAATCAACACTTCCTTTGCGATTTCGTCGCATCGGAATTGCGCCAAAAGTTCCTGTTGGGTGGGCAGGTCAAGGTCCTTGTTGCTGTCGATTTGTTCCCAGACACCCTGTGCGTACATGGGGAATCCGTCTGCGGGAATTCTGCGGTGGTACTCGGGGAGGAGGATTGCCTCGGTGGACTCGTCAACGAGACCAGCTCGCTTGGGGTCCTTGAAACCTTCTCTGAACCGCAAGCCGAGTCTTTCCACCTCCTTGACGAATTTCTCGGGTTGCAAGATCTTGTGCGGTAGGGCGACGAAAGCAAAGTCAAAGTAATCCTCGATCTTGCTCTTTTCGAGTCCAGGCGGCTTCGACAACGACGACCAGATGCGTGACAGGTCCTGGATCAAGGTGTTCTTCAGGTTCTCCAGCGGCGTCGTTCCAAGGTGATCTCTGATGACGAAGAAGAGCAAGCTCCGCGGCACGCTCTTCTGGTCCTTTAAGAAGAGCTGTAGGTTCACCTCAAACACCGTCTTGAGCAGGCCCATGTTCGCACCCTGGTACAGTCCGACCTGGTGCTCCCAGATGTTGACGATCAACACCTCACTCGTTGCAAGGGCAAATAGCGCACTCTTGCGCTCGAAGTCCTGATCCTCGCCTCTTTCTCTGCCGTCCGTACCTTCAACATCCATGACAAGAATGTTCTCGGCCATCTTTTGCCCGGGTGCCAGTTCCACGCTCTCTCTCTTGTTCTTGCTCATCCAAATTCCCTTGGTAGTCTGTCGGCGCTCCTGTTCGCTCATGACGCCGAACTGCGTACCGAAGAGGGCATTGAGCAGGGTGCTCTTGCCTGTGCTCTGGCTGCCGAAGACGGATATCAGGTGGTAGTTAAAGCCCGATCTCGTGATATGTTCCTGCGAAAGATAGGCCGGGAGGGCAGGGTTGAAGACCTTCTCCTCGTCGATGACCTGGATGCCATGCTCGAAGGACTCCTTGGTCGGGACGTCGCCGACGGTGCCAAAGTGGCCGTTCATGGTGAGGACAGAGGGAGCCGTAGGCGATCGGTTTGTGGTGACGGGGCGGCCGCCGTTGGGTGAGAGAGTGGCCATGTTTGGAACTGGACAACAGAGCCTCGATAGAGACGGCGGGAGGGCGGCGGGTGGCTGCCACACAAAATCCGGTAAGCTGCAGCGCGTCACAAAGGCGCAGGGCACAGGGTGAAGTCAAGTCACACGTCACAACAACACCTTCGCCTCTCGACTCTCAACTCAACTCGACTAGCGTGCGCGAGGCGGAAGGAACCGTGCAACCGTTGCTGTCGCCAACTCCCGTCGGTTAGTGAGGGCAGATATCACTTCCTCGAATGCCAATGTTGTAAGATACTCAAGTGTATACACAAGCACTCAGGGGCTACATAGATGCATCTAAGAACCACGAGGTTAGCCGACTCATGTTTAGTGACGTCCCTAAGTGGGCCTGTGCGAAACGATCGCTGCTATGGCTTTTGGTGGGGTGGAAATCACGATTGCAACGTGTACAAAATCAAGTTGGCAATAGTGTTGACTCTAACAAGGCGGATCAAACCATAAATCGACGTAGATACAGTATGTTGGCAGAGACATTACGGCCAACTTGGTCCCGCATGGAAATCCCCAAACTTCTTGTCGTCAAGTAGGCATACAGGGAAGGTATAAACAATACAGATCTATCATACAGATGTCACCGCACACTTACATCACTTTGCCGCCATGTTTCCTCGGCTTTCGTTCCCATCGGCAACGAGTATGGTGTGCCGTTCTGCGCAGGACTAGGTCTGCTTCCAAGACTAGTCCTGCTATTCGCGTTGTGGTCGCCAACAGCATATCCACTCGTGCCGCTGGGTATGCGACCAGTGCCTTCCACTGCCACTGGACTTTGGGTGTACATTGGAGGCGCTGGGTCATTCTTCTTATCATCACCAACATTGATTGGAAGTAGCGGCATTTTGTCCTCGCCCATCGCTCTAGCTCGCTTGTCGGCCTTGTCGGACTCTGACGTGCGATCGTAGAGGTATAAGCCCAGGAAAGTGAGCGCGAAACCAGCTCCTTGGATGTATGTCATTGGGTTGCCGAACCAGACTATGGCGAACAGAATGACAGCAACACGCTTCATCAACGAGGCGACCGAGTATGTTACTGGGCTCGTGAGACCCAGCAATACAAACGCGACCAGCGATTGGGCGAAGTGGAAGGTGCCGTTGAAGATAAACTCGGCTGCAAGAGCACCGTGGTCGAGGGAGCCTGGCTTTTCGCGTAAGGTGATTGAGGCGTCTTGCATGAAGTCCTGAGCTAGTGACCAGCCTTCGCTGAACACCCAGATGGGAACGGTGATCAAAAACGCCAACGCGCTAGAATAGCAGAGCAAGTTGAGCTTATCAGGCTTGCGTCGCCCCACTGGCATTCCATCCGCCTCAGATTTGGCAGCCTCGTTGAAGATTTTTTTGCTGACAATGTTCTGCGTGACGAACAGTACTGCCGAGCCAAAAGCGTTCAACAGGCCAAAAAAGTTCGTCGTGGTGTTCGCGGCACAGGCCATGATTACACCTATCGTCAGAGGGACGAGTGACAAGTACGTGGGAGTGCTATACCGGATGTCGTAGAAGACACGGTAAGCAACCACGGTCATGAGCGGGCTCAGGCCCTTGATAGTGTGCACCAGCGAGACCGGAATCTTGGACATGGCGTCCGAATTGAGGATGTGACCACCAATTTGGAAAGCCGTCAATGGCAGTGTTGCAACGATGATCTCCCTGCTGGGTTTTCGGATGCCGTTCTTGAGAAAGGGAGCTATCTCCCGAACTGTGCGATTGTGTTTGGCGACCCAAGACAAGAAAATACACCAGAACGAGACGAGCATGAATTGTACAATGGTCAAGGTGACCGGCTTCTTCAATGCTGTCAAGATAGCCTTGGATGATGCGTTTGTCATGATCGAGGTCGTGTACCACACTCCGCAAAGTATGATGAGCTTCCAGCTTACAGGCGCCTTGAGCGATTCTGCAATTTCGTGCGCATTCTCGCTGATGCTAGCTTTCCGTCCTCGGACTGTTTGAATGGCTTCACTCAAGCTCTTTTGTCGTCCGTGTCTCATCTTTCCAGGCGTACCATTCGGCCGCGAATTCCAGCTGCTCGCATTTGATGCCCTCCTTGCAGGCCAGCGTTCGCTTGAGTGCAGGCCATGCGGAAGACCTCTGGGCAAGGGCTTGGGTGTGCCATCTCGTGATACATCTTCAAATGTGTCGCTGTCGAAAGCGTCTTGCGAAAGATCGGGAAATTTGTATGTGCCGTTGGGATTCGGGCTGATAGAGGAGCGTCGGCGAGACGACTGGTCTTCTGTCGCATGGGGAACCATAATCGATCTGGGGAGTCGTCGGAGGATGCAAGGTCGCGACTAACTGCCCATGGCCATGTGCTGTGCGTCTGACGTCGTTATACTGTAGACTGCGAGTATTCGCTGGGTCGTGTCCTTTTGACTCCGGCAATTGAGGTGGGTGCTGGGTCAGAGATGGGTGGGCGCACTGGTGTCTTACTTTGCGGCGTACATGATGCGGCGCCGGGTCGTGTACTCGTCAAATTCCAGTATGTGGATGCAATGGATGCCGGGTCAGTGATACAGTACAGTAGATGTACAGTGTCAATCTCCCGTGGTCATGTAGCTACAGGGGAGAGGCCAGCACCTTGTGTCTCAAGCTCTCGGACTTCCTGCCTCCTCGGTGGTCCTCCTCCATCGCTCCCACGTGCTCGGGAAGGTGGATTCGTGGATTTCAACGGCGTCGTCATCTACCGGCTATGTCCAATCTACCTTATCGCGACCTTACCTTCCCTTGTTCCTCCATCGCTAAGGTACTTTTGTATCCGACTTACTTCATCCTTACCACTTCATGTAGTCAACACAATCACATCCTGCATGATGCAGCCGTCATTGTTTCTCGGCACTATGTTCCATTACGCGCATGCTTTGCAGGCATATCTGGGCCTGTCGTCTCTTCCGTTGGAGGATCACGACGCGAACTCACCGACCTTCCCAACCTTTGCCCTCTCCGAGCATTGGCACGTCTTGGGCCCTTTTCAGGTTGGCACTAGAGAGGCTGTTTGGGGCGCGGATCCGTTGGAGCAGTACGGCGGCTTCAGGAATCTGACATATGATGATCACGCCCAATTCCCGAGCTCTCTGCCATTCAACGCTACAGCCTCCTGGTCCAACATCACCGTCAAGCTCAATGATCCATACGCTCATCGCGCAACTGCAGAAATCAGTGTTGACTATCCCAGCATCGACTGGCGCTTGCTTCAACAAGTATACGGATGGGCATCGCTCCAGTGGCAAGGCTGGGCCCGTGGCGAGATCATTGTACAAAGAGATGATCCTGCAGTGGTTACTCTCCGTCTCACGAACGTACTCGAGTACTGGATCGACGATGTTCAATACTTCGGAGGCGACTTCTACGGCTTTCATCGAGCACCTGCGATATTACATCTTGAGCCTGGCATTCACACAGTTGACATCCGCCTTGTGAGAGACGTGCGAGCAATGGGAGGTATCACTGACAACCCATCTATCGATGTGAAACTTGAACTGTCTGATTTCAGAGGGGATCTGCTAATGGACGGCGAGATCATGATCGCTGATCGTCTTGGAGACGAGGCCGGACTGCTCGCTAGCGAGATTGCCTCTGTTGTTCTTCAAAACGCCGCACACGAAGAAATCTGGATAGAAAGAATTGAGCCCCGCCAAGACTTGCGTAACTTCTGCAAGACGCTGTTCCTCCATGAAGGTCCCGCCAGAATAGCACCTGGTGCATCTAGACCCGTGCCATTTGGGCTGAAATGCACCGGCCTATCGAATCTACGAAGCGTAGGTATAGAGATCAGCTACCGTTCGAACTCCACAAAGGTAGAAAAGTCCCTTGTCTTCAATTCGTGGGCTCTTGTATCTCTCAAGGACAAACATCAGCCGCACAAGATTACATACTTGCATCCTGGAGGCATGGCCTCCTATGCCATCTTACGTCCTCCATCACGAGCGGCTTGGGAAAGGTGCAACGCCACAAATGACAAACTGCCAGTGCTGCTCTCTCTCCATGGTGCAGGTCTCGAAGCCGACAGCGAAACGGTAAGACACGCGCTGGATTCACTGGCGGACCTGTGCGCTTGGGTTTTGTTCCCCACTGGAGTGACACCTTGGAGCGGAGACGATTGGCATGTCTGGGGGTTTGCTGATGTTGAAGCTGCTGTGAGTTCCATACCAACCTGGATTGATCACACTTCCTGGTCTGGCCCGGGCGTGGACACGGACTCCTGGCTGATGGTAGGCCACTCGAACGGAGGCCAGGGCGTCTGGTATGGACTTCTGCACCACCCGGACAAGGTCGTTGCAGCGGCACCTCTCAGCGGTTATTCCAGTATCCAGAATTATGTTCCGTACGAGCTTTGGCGACCGGCAGATCCAAGGCGAACGGCTATCATCCAATCAGGGCTGAACAGCTACCGCCACGAACTTTTGTTGGCAAACGCAAAAGATATACCCATTCTACAACAACACGGAAGCGAAGACGACAATGTGCCCGCGTATCACAGTCGACTGATGCACCAACTCTTGTCTCAAAATGATGCCGAAAGTACGGGAAGTACGTACCATGAGATGAGAGGCAAGCCACACTATTGGGATGATGTCTTCACTACCCAGCCTCTGTCCGATTTCTTCGAGAGGCACCTCGACCAAGAATCTGACACCAAGCTACTCCGCAATTTCACTGTTGTCTCTGCGAATCCGGCGGATACAGGGCCAAAGAACGGGTTCGAGATTCTTCTACTGATGACCCCCGGGCAGCTGGGAGGCGTCGAAGTCATGCTAGGAGGACATCGGAATTCTTGCGCCCTTCACACGAGCAACGTTCGCCTACTCCGCATCCCGGCCTACATCTCTCACTGTGATACACTATCTATTGACAGCGCTCCAATCGAGCCATTGACCAGATCTGAAAGTATCGTAGTCAAACGTCACGCTGATAGAAGCTGGGCGATAGCCGAAGATTACGAGGAGGCTGTTTCGAAAACAGTCAGACAACACCGCCAGCTAGGACCTATAGACTCGATCATGCGTACTCGAGGCGCCATTCAAATCGTCACTCGCTTTCGCGACGAGCAAGCGAAAGCAGTACAACACACAGCTGTGCAGATCTCCAGGAACATGTGCCAATACTTCAGTGCAGACACCGAGATCACCGCAGACATAGCAACGAACAACAGAACTGGCAGTGTGATCAGCATTTCGCTGGGCGCGACAGTTCCGCGCCGTTCGATCCACCTGACAGACGCCCACCATGCCATCACGGTCTACTCAAACCACGTCTTGCTTAGAGATGCGCAAGGCACCGTGCACGAATACCGTGATCGAGGACAAGGTCTAGCCGCCATCTTCCTGCGCCCGCTGCCGGACGAAAGACTTGAGTTGGTGGTCTGGGGTGTGGACGAAGCTAGTTTGCGGATTGTCTCGCGGCTGGTGCCTACCCTGACAGGAGCAGGAGTGCCGGATTTCGTGATAGCTGACTCGACCATGTTGTGGAAAGGTATCGAGGGTACGCTGGCGATGGGTTTCTTCGACGAGCATTGGAACGTGAGCTTGAACGCATTCTTCAGCTGATCAGTTGAGCTCGCGTATTACTATTATGGTAGTCAAGAAACTGTGCCGCCACCTGGACTTTCCTCGAATGTCACAACCTCCACAATCTCTTAGGCCGGCAAATTCCGCCTGAAAGGATGCGCCTCAGTGTTAAACATCCAGTCATCCAAGCTCACAATATCTGGCTCGCTGAACACAAGGTAGAAATACTTCAACGTCTCTGCCATCCAGAAACTCTCCATGCTGTCCATCCGAATATCGATGCCCTTACCCTTCAACTCCTCGCGCGTGTAAGTGATATCCGAAAGCGCAGCGTTCGCAAGCTCGGTCTCAGACGAGGCGACAATAGCCTCGAACATCTCCCACGCGGCATCTTGATACTTCTCCTCGCCTGTGATGCGGTACATCACAAAGACGCTCTCGATGGCCTCGGGCCGCAGGATATACCGCGGATCGCTGATTTGCGCAAAACCCTTGGGGAGGCGCGCTTCTTTGAGGTAGCTGTCGAGCTCGAGGTCTGTGGTCAAACCCTGGCGGTTCGAGACTGCTTCGCGCCATAGAGTTTCGTTCCATGCGCAGCTGGACTTGTCTTTGCACGGCACCATCTGGAAGACTTCGGGCATGACGCCAAGGGGTAGGGCGCGGTAGCTCCAAATGCAGCCGTCAGTGAGTTTGCGGCCGATCTCGACGTGTTCGGGCACGCCGAAGATTTTGCCGCCGAGGGCGAACATGCCGCCTGTGAAGCAGACTAGGTGCTCGCCGCGTGGGTCGAGGGTTGATGATGAGCTTGCTTGGGCACGGGCGCCGCCTGCAATGAGGATGTCGGCGTTGTCGGGGACCATGGGCCTGTATAGCGTGTATTTGATTGCTATGGCCATGCTGCCGGAGTACAGTTGTTTGTATACGGCATCAACGCCGCCGAGGAGAGCGTGCATTTTGGGGAAATACTGTTTCTCGGGTTAGTCTCAACGTCGTGTCTATCGTCCGGATTGCTCACCTCGTAAGTCGAGTCAGCCATAGCCCCCAGGGTGAACCAGGTGTCCATCGTGAGGTCAGGTACTCTCGCATTGACCATGACCGGCCACATTCCAGGCAAGTGAGTCTTTTCTTGTTGTTCAGCAAGAAGTCTAGTTATACGATCGACTGCATCATAAAATTTGTTATCGCCTGTCAAAATTGACAGGCGTGTGAATTCCATGGTGAATGACCCAAGCTCAGCAAGAAGCATGATCTTGTCGGCCTCTTGCTTTTCTGTGGTCGCATCCTTGAGTCTCCAGCGGGTGATTGGCATCCGATTCGGAGTGTCGAACGCTTTGTAAAGCATCTCACCAAACTCGGTCGCCTTGTGAAGACATCTCTCGTCGCCGGACAGATCGTAAGCCGCTAGGAAACCCCCTAGATGGCGGATGGTGGTTTCGAAAACGTTGATCGAGTCGATGGTCGCAGAGGTAAGGTCGATGTTCATGGCGGCTGAAAGGGCGTGCTCGAACTCTTTTTTGAACCCCATGATCCAGAGGTTGTCGAGGTTGTCTACCAAGGAAGCGCCCCAACCACCGAAGCCATTTTTGGAGCTTCCGGTGATAGGTGCCAACTCATCTTCCATCCAGGCATGCGAGCGATAGGCCTCCCAGGAGCGCTTGAACGTCCTTCGGACTGCAGCCTGGCGTTCTTTGCGCTTTTTGGCATTTTCCTGGTTCTCTATAGGGAAGTCGTACTGGATCTTGGGGAGTTTCAGCGGCTTTTCAGTGGGTAGTGGAGTCAAGCTGGTCACAGGGTAGTTGGTTGGGACAGTCCGCCACTGGAATTTATTGTCGCCCGGGCCGCCTTGGAGATGTGTTCCGCCGGTTGGTGAGAGATGTGTGTGAGGGAAAGGTGCCCAGAATTCCGCACGGTAGTAGTTCAGGGTGATGAGGATGCACGCAGCCAAGACGAAGTACAGGACATATCGTTGAACGGAAAACATTTTGCTTGGGCGGAACAGTGGTTACGTAGATGATATCCGGCTAGATGTCGCTTTGGATGGGCCGGCCCCAGGAGAACGATAAGGAGCGGAAGTGTGGCAGGAGGAAGGAAGGCCGCTTCATGAGAATTTATAGGCTGTTGGGTAAAGGATTGCATTCAGCTAGCGATAAGGTACTTGTAAACTGAGCGCAGTAAGGATCGCGCTGATCGTTTGTCACATAAGTTACCGGTTTATGGTTTGAGGCAAGGCGTTAAGTGAACGTACGCGGTGACGACAAGATGGAATGGACTGGCCGCTCACGTGATGACGTGTCACGCGTTTGAGCGCGAACTTCCACTATTGCGAGCTCTCGTCCGATCGACTTGTACATCCAAACACAGCTGTAACAACACAACCAGCCACACACATTAAGCAACATGGCGCGCGCCGAGTCTTCGAAAGACGCCGAGAGCAATGGCGCAAAGGCAAGCGCGCAGGGAGCGCCTTCGAACTACGAACTGCCATGGTGAGTGTTTCCTCGAAGTGCTTCGAGTAGCGACAACGCTGACTTAGACGCAGGGTTGAGAAGTACCGTCCTGTATTCCTCGATGACATTGTCGGCAACACCGAGACGATCGAACGACTCAAGATCATCGCAAAGGATGGCAACATGCCCCATGTGATCATCAGCGGTATGCCCGGCATTGGCAAGACTACCTCCGTTCTCTGTCTGGCGCGTCAACTACTCGGCGACGCATACAAAGAAGCTGTACTCGAGTTGAACGCCTCGGACGAGAGAGGAATCGATGTGGTCAGGAACAGGATCAAGGGATTCGCACAAAAGAAGGTCACTCTGCCCGCGGGTCGGCAAAAGCTGGTCATTCTGGATGAAGCCGACAGCATGACCAGCGGCGCACAGCAAGCGTTGAGAAGAACAATGGAGATCTACTCGGGTACCACCAGATTCGCATTTGCGTGCAACCAGTCGAACAAGATCATCGAGCCGCTGCAGTCACGTTGCGCAATTCTGCGATACTCGCGTTTGACTGATGCGCAGGTGGTCAAGAGGCTGTATCAAATTTGCAAGGCAGAGAATGTGGAATACAGTGACGATGGAATCGCTGCACTGGTCTTCAGTGCAGAGGGAGATATGCGCCAGGCCATCAACAACTTGCAATCGACCTCTGCAGGTTTCGGCTTCGTCAGTGGAGACAACGTGTTCCGTGTTGTCGACAGTCCCCACCCAGTCAAAGTCCAAGCAATGATCAAAGCTTGTCAAGAGACGAAAGTTGACGATGCTCTTGACATTCTCAAAGACCTTTGGTAAGTGTCGTATCGTGTCACTAATGGATTCAATGATCACGCGGCTAACATGATTCCAGGACCCTTGGCTACTCCTCTCACGACATCATCAGCAGTATGTTCAAGGTCACGAAGACGATCCCGTCCCTCAGCGAGCACACGAAGCTCGAGTTCGTCCGCGAGATCGGCTTCACGCATATGCGCATCCTCGAAGGCATGCAGACATATCTCCAATTGGCTGGCTGCGTGGCGAAACTCTGCAAGCTCAACATGAAGCCTGCACTCTTCACCGTGCCCAAATAAGTCGTCACTCCGAGGTCGGCAAGAGGTGTCATGTGGTCTTCTGTTACTTTAGCGAGGCGTTGGTCGGTGTATAGCTTGCTCACTACTATCGTTGGAGATAGAGTGGGCCCAATATGCAGTAGTGGTTGGAAACCATTTGGTTCGATGATCAGGTGCTGTATGCTGAAATGCATGCACAGTTACTTGAAGGTAGAGCGGCGTTGAAACTCGCTGTGCAGTGTACTTAAGCAATGCAGATTACGAACAGCATGAAGCGTCAATAATTGTATTTCTTGTATTCTGGATATGTCTGTAGACGACGGTCAAACGATCATTCGATAGAGGTCTGGACACTCACCGTACATGCACAGATGGGTGCACAAGAACACATGGACGGCCCAACCCACGTGGCGGCCAAGAGCCCGGTCACAAAAGTCTCCGCCTTCTCGTCACCTCGTTCCCTTGTTCTCAACTCCTTGCAACAGCAAGACTCGGTGACGCTCATCGTTGTTTTCCAGATGTTTTGCGCCGCATTCGGATCGTCGTTAACCATGTCTCTCGGCGTTAAGATGTTCTTCCAACGCCAGAATCACGCCGATGCCGGAGAATTAGTACACGAACGCGACTGCTCGCTTGGCCGATGTAGCAGTTCGAAATGTCGAGACGGCAGAATCGGCACGGATGCACGCCAACTCGGGCTTGTTGCGCCTACTCGGCCAAGGTCCGGTTGGGAAATTCTTATCTACGTTATCACCAGGCATGGCTCATGAATAGTGTGACGATTTGCAGTCGACTTGTAAGTGAAAAATTCCGAGCTAATTTAGACGCCTTCTCTCCCGTCATTTATACATACATACACTTGCGAAACGCCCACTCGTTGTGTCGATACAGCACTTGAATATATTTTGTCTCTTACGACAACTTTTGAGTTGTTTCTTCAATTCAGTGGACGCCTTTTGAGAGACACCAACAAAGACAATCCTGGTTCGGAAACATCGACCTACTGGCTTGACTTTCCAAACGTCTGAGACTATCTGGATCTTACTCGGTAAACAACACCGTGATCCCGAAGATACACCAATAAGGCAGCAGACTGGTGAATCATCTGTACGAAGCGAGTCTTATGGCCTGTAGAGTCGGCATATGTTTATCCGACATCCTATCTTCACGGAATCAACACCGATACATCGGCTATGGCCCGTAAATCCGGAAACCTCGAGGACACTCTCCACGATCAGACTCAATTGCTGGACAAGAAAAATATTCTCTTCGTCTTCGCATTGCTCGCACTTTGTCTGCTAGTCTGCTTCATCGATCAGAATGGCATTGGTGTCATCCTGCCACCCATTGCTCGGGATCTCAATGCTCAGGACTCGATCTCATGGGCTGGTACCTCTGCTTTGATCGCAAACACTGTGTTCCAAGTCCTGTATGGTCGTTTGTCTGATCTATTCGGACGAAAGAACATACTCGTATCTGCACTCCTATTGCTGAGTCTTAGCGATTTGGCGTGTGGATTGAGTGTCAACTCAACGATGTTGTACATCTTCAGAGGTCTTGCTGGAGTGGCAAATGGTGGTATCACAAGCTTGACGATGATGATCGTTAGCGACGTCGTCACTCTGCAGGATCGAGGCAAATACCAGGGTATTCTGGGGTCGATGGTCGGCCTTGGAAATGCACTTGGACCGCTAATTGCGTCTGCCTTCGCCATCCACTCGACCTGGCGAGGGCTGTTCTACATGCTCGCTCCACTGATCATGATAGTAGTAGGCCTGAGCTCGACGTACCTCCCTTCGAACATGCCTCAACTGGATTGGAAGAACACCATTGGCAAGATCGACTTTTTGGGCCTTCTCACCGGAACCGCCGCTGTGATCTTACTACTCATTCCCATCTCGGAAGGTGGCCACCAAGGCACGCCATGGGACTCGGCAAAGGTCATTGCAATGCTATGCGTGGGCGGCGTGTGTTTCATCGCTTTCCTGCTCGTTGAGTGGAAATGGGCTCGCTTGCCGATCATGCCATTGGACATGTTCAAGATCCACTCTGTCGCTGCTATGCTGGCCCAGAGCTTCTTTCTTGGCGCGAGTTATTACTCGTATCTATACTTCCTTCCTCTATAGTAAGCCGATGTCCGCTTTTACCAGATGACTGACAAACATGCTCACACTCGCATTAGCTACCAGAACGTCAAAGGTTACTCGCCCCTGGTGTCGGCAGCCCTGCTGCTTCCGTTAGTCGTCACACAGGCCATCAGCTCTACGATAGCCGGCTTCTGCATGTCGAAGTTCAACTTTTACGGCTACATCATCTGGGGTGGATTCAGCATCTGGCTCGTCGGATCTGGACTTCTGATACAAGCCGACAAAGGCCTTCATATCGGCTGGGTCTGTTTCTTCCTCTTCCTCGTTGGCACAGGCACGGGAATGGTCTTTCAGCCGACGCTGGTAGCTCTGCAAGCTCAGACGCCGAAGATGCAGAGAGCTGTCGTCACATCGAACCGAAACTTCTTGCGCAGCTCAGGCGGTGCAGTGGGTTTGGCCGTCTCCTCTGCCATTCTAGCCAATGTCCTGCGCAGCTCACTACCAGAGCACCTCTCATACGTGGCGAACAGTACGTTCGCAGCTCCAGACCTTTCTACTTTCGACATCCAGGACCAGGACGCGATCGCGAATGCGTATGCCAGCGCGAGCAGAGCTGTATTCATATTCTGCGCGCCTTTGAACGCCCTATGTTTGGCATTGTGCGTGTTCATCAAAGATCAGGGACTGATTCGTGAAGAGGACACCCCTGGAGCTACGACACCGGCTGTCGTCGAGGAGGATGTTGAAAAGTCGATTGCTGAGAAAAGTCACGATCCCTCAAGACGTCCATCCACTGATTCGGCGGTCGCCGCCCATCAACCTGGTGTTCTGGACAATGGCAAATCCGATGCTATTCGTTGAGGCTAATGCTACTTAATCATCCGGCTATGCTGAGCAGTTAAGCAAGAAAGATGCGCCGTGTCGAAAACTTTTTCTCTATGATGCAGCATTCATTGGGCAGCCCTTCTGTGTGGCATGCGTCTTCTGGTCGATGACCTCTTTGGTCAACTTCATCAGCTGTTCGGCAAGTTCCATGTCATTTGCCTTGGGGCTACCCTTCTCAGTGATTTTGGGTGGCGCAACTACGAAAGACTGTCAGCATACTTTCACTCGACCAAAATTCGGGGTAACAGGGAAACTCACTGTAAAGACCACTTTCCGTACAGGTCGTAGCGGCGTACATCGAGCTTATGCACCCGTCAAACTGGGTCTTGCGGAACGGCTTCAAGCCCACGCTCATGCCGTAGCCCAGCAGCGGGTACGCCTCGTGGATGTGAACGTTCGTCTGCGCTGTGTCTACGATACCGGGGTGCACGGCGTTGGCGAGAATGTTGGGGTGCGCGGCGGTCAAGTGGCGAGCCAGGTACTTGGCGTGCAACAGGTTGGCGAGCTTGGAACGGCCGTACTGCACCTGAGGACCGTAGTCCTTCTGCAGCTCGTCGACGTCCTTGAAAGCCGTCTCCTCGGGTGCACCCTCGTGCAGGTTCGATGACAGGTTGACGATGCGGACAATGCTGCCTGCGTCGGCTGTCTTCTTCAGCAGAGGGAGGAGGTGGGCTGTCAGGACAACGTGGCCGAAGTGGTTGGCGGCCATGTGCTCGTCGATGCCGTTCGTCGGCGCGAATTGCTGCGTCATGATTCCTCTGGCGGCGTTGTTGATCAAAATGTCAATGCGGTCGGTTTCTTTGCTGATCTCGCCGGCGATGTCTGACGTTTTCTGCCAGTCGGAGAGGTCACATTGCTTCCAGACTACTGCTTTGCGGGCGTCGGCTCCAAGTTCCTGCTCGATGGCGTCGAGAGCTTCGTCGACCTTTTCTACGCTCTTGGATAGGATGAAGAGTTTGGAAATCTTGTGCGAGAGCAGAGTGTGAGTGCTGCCGAACCCGATGCCCTCGCTGCCGCCGGTGATAACTCCGACTTTGCCATTAAGGTCGGGTACTTGCTCGAGGGTGAAGACTTGATCGCCTGATGCCAGGTTGTGAAATGGCTGGCCGAGGTTCTCGACGAGAGTCTTTTTGACGGCTTCCATGTTGTAAATTCTTTGGTTTGCTTGTTGTTAGGTAGTCGTAGAAAGGGTTGTGAGTAAGAGGAGTGTTCAGGAAGTGAAAGATCGATCTACGAGTTGCAAGAACTCCACGCACGTATATATTCTCACAATATACTCAACGTATCATCGGAGACATGAGACATGTACGTTCAACGAATCACGGTGAAGGTATTGTTCATGATGCACTCAAGCGGTCATAAAGCAGATGGTGACGGCATCGTTACCGACACTCCGGAAACGGGCATGCACCATCTTCTATAAGGACAAAGCATCTGGTGTCGAAACGATTCATGAAATAGAGATATGCATCAACGCATCTCGGTCCTGAATTATTCACCGTGTACCTTTACATAGTAGTAACAGCCCTTTGATGACAAGGGCAGCTTAAGGTTTCCTCGGGTCCGGTGCCGCTGCCGACGATTGTTCTCGCGATCATGCACCATCCATCATGTACGCCGACGATAAATCGGGTAAAGTGTCTTGTGAGGACGGGTACGTACATCTCTCCACTAAAAGATTGAGCGACTCATTTTTGCTTGCTTTGCTCTTGCCTTGCTGGAAGGATTTCTGAAGGCACCCACAAACGCAAACGCCGCACCGGATCCATCGGAACTTGGAAGCGCCTGAGCTGACCGCCGCCACCAAAGTGTATAGATTGACAGCGAGTAGGTATGCAAATCTACTTCTCTTATCAATCTTCATACTGTATACAAATACATCTTTTTGCTGCAAGGTCATTCGCTTTGCTTCGTGACTTGCCCGCCATTGAACTGTCGAATTTCTCATATGCTATGTTGCGAAAACCAAGGCGATTGGGCGTGCTAGTCATCCTTTTTCTCACACTGATCTTGGGTTTCAAGACAGTACCTTCAGCAATAACAAGATATCCTTACGCAGTCCACGCGCCAATGGGCGAAACTACGAAAGCAGAACTGGACTTTGCGCCACCATTGCAGACTGCAGGAAGGCATATCGTCGATGCGAACGGCAAACGCTATAAGCTCGCGAGTATCAACTGGTATGGCGGTAGCGACATATTTTTCGTCCCCATGGGTCTGGATGTACGGCACCGATCGGACATAGCGAAGACCATCAAGAAAATGGGCTTCAACAGCGTGAGGTTTCCGTACTCGGACCAGATGGTTATCGAAAACCCTATCGTCGACCCGAAGCACCTTCAGGCCAATCTTGATCTGCTCGAGCCTTACTACGATATGCGTGAAGGGGTGGAACAGACGCAGTTGGAAGAGAGTGCGGCAGGTCCTCGTGCTCTGGACGTCTTCAATGCTTGTGTTACCGCCTTGACCGACGAGGGAATTACTGTCATTCCAAACAACCACATCACCAACGCCGCCTGGTGTGACGGCAAAAACTTGTGCGATTCAAGCTGGAAGAATAGCCAATATGGCCCCATCTGCAAGATCTACCAGACTACAGAGTCGTGGATTGAGAACTGGAAGACGATCATGAAGCCTTTCATCAATAACCCACTAGTCATCGGTGCTGATTTACGCAACGAACCACGTGGACTCTGGGGCACAATGACCTGGTCAATGTGGGCATCTGCCGCCGAGCAAGCCTCGGAAGCTTTGCTCGCGATGCAGCCGAACTGGCTCATGTTTGTCGAAGGCGTCAGTTCTGCGAACGACTGCTCTGGGGCTCTCACCCGCCCTGTCCAGCTCTCAATACCAGACCGCGTCGTGTACAGCAGCCATGTTTACTCCTGGTCAGGCTGGGGCGCTCTGGTACCTTATCACAAGCGACCATACCCTTCCTTCGCAAAAGACATGGAGAAGAACTGGGCTTATCTTTTGCGTTCCAACACAGCTCCTGTCTGGGTGGGCGAGTTTGGCGTGCCGCACAATGCGAGCGAGGGAGACCTCCACTACTGGAATCATCTCATGAAGTTCCTGAGGGACGTTGACGCTGATTTTGGGTACTGGGCGCTGAATCCGCGGAAGCCGGAAAAGTACGACGATGAGACTTATGGGTTGCTGGAGAAGGATTGGGAGACGGTCGTCGAGGATTACCGGATGAAGGGGATGCGGGAGCTCATGGGGAAGTAGGAGTTCGGGAAATGGTCTTGAATTTGTGCATGAATTCCTGGACATTAGGGACTGAGTAAATGCATGTCATTTCTTTCGAAGAGGAATACCTATACAATATTTACTGCGATGGAAGTTTGAAGTGTTTTGGTCTTTCTGTTGCGGACTTGGTCGTGAAACCTTCACAAGACTGACGTCACGCGTTCTCCTTCTTGTCCTTCTACACCATCGTTCTTGCTGGACACTTGCATCTTCGTTCCATCTACGAGGCATTCTGCATTGATACACACCATTGAGACTACCTGAAGGCCAAACCATACACTTTGCAATATTTTCGCCTCACATTGCCAACATGAAGCCCGCCTCTTTGTTCTCAAGAACGCTACGCGCAACACCAACCAAATGCTCAATCCGGCAATTCTCCTCAACCCACGCGTCACTAGCAAAGAACCGCATCTTCCCTGCTCCGGTCCGCTCAGAAGATGAACTGCAAACTCTCCTGTTGATGTCTGCAAGCACTCGGACACCACTCGTAACATTCTGGAAGACCAACTGGTGCGCGTCCTGCGCAACCGTGTCACCCATGATTAGGGAATTGATCGAGAAAGACGGCGTGGGAGAGGAAGAAGGAGGCATCTCGTACGTGGAAGTCGAGATGGATAGCCCGGATCTCGGCGGTGTGGGAGGCATTCCTATGCGGTACATGATCAACTCGATTCCTACGCTATTGGCCTTCGATCGTCAGGAGCCTCAGATGGAGACAAAGGTTTCGAGGTTAGATGATCTCAAGAATCGGGCTTTCCTCAAAAAATGGATTGAGACGGAGGCCGCGAGACAAGGGAAGGGAGGGGCTGGTGGAAGCCTCTTTGGTGGCTTCTTTGGTCGTTGAACCCGTACGTGGGAGCTGAGATGCATCAGTTTACCCAAACGATCTCGAGAAGCGGATCCCACACTCTCAAACGACCGGAGGGGCTGTACTCACAAGAGGATAGGGCCCTCTGAGCTTCTAATCGCTTCACTGACTCTCTCATCTGTACATCAGCATAATACAATTCACTGGCAATTCGTTGGCTTGTTACCGATGACAGCATCAACTTCTGGAACAAGAAAGTCCTTGGAAAGCAACGGACCGATGCTCTATGTGACTGTGTGCATACCTCCCTTTGAGAGTCTTCCGTTGAGTAGACCGCGCGCTCGACAAAATGGGGGGCTCTGTTTGACAATCCCGGACGCTGTCAGGCATCTGCAATGCTTTCTACCACAACTAAAGCCTAGACCGCCTTTGTTGGGTGATAGGCGGAGCAGACAAAGAGAGTTACTTAGAGGGTTTAGCAGTCAGGGTATCTGCCAGTAACGCCGCCTATCGCTGAACGGCGTAACCACCCCATGCGCTCTGCCTTAATAAGCGATCATTGCGATGATGGTGACAGACTCCCGAAAAGACACACAGGTGCCATCTTCAGCCTCAATGGGGGAATGGTCATGTTGAACAGATATCTTAGGAACCGCCATTCAAACACCATCGACAAGTTGAGATGTCCACCCACAGGCTCTCCCAAACGAACCAACTCCTTTGTTGGACTCCCTTCGATGTTTTTCAGCGCGATTCAGCCGCATCCGGCGTGTCTGATGCGCTTTGTTTTGACACTACCAAAACGATGGCATGAACGGGATCTGATTTATGATTTCGGTTTTTCACACTGTTGCGACGCTGGACTCGCCGAGACACCTGGTTCGCCATGGCTCCTTTCAACGCACCAGCTACCTTGCCCACCAATCCTGTACCTACTCCGTGTAATTCGCGGAAATACTTCAATAGACACACCTACACCAATCCATGTTCCAGCCGAAGAAACTTTAGGGTCAACTTCAGTCCCAGGTACGCTGACGATTGCCTCCACGGCTCACACACACCTCAAGAGACACGAAACGACTTCTCTCAAAACGTTTGTGCAGATCCAGAACAAAATTCGCACGCGCACCGTTTGACGCCGGATATTACAAATCATCGGATATGCAGATACTGCATCGCTGCGACTGAAGCAGAACAATGGTTCAAGACGGCACAAACCTATTTCGTAAAAGCACAGCCGCATGATTCCCACAGCAACGTGAGTCGGCACTTCTTGACTCGGTTGTGCCGGGTTTGCGAGGAGCGCGAAATGAGGCTGCTTCGCCAGAGGGAGGGAGATGGCAACGCAATTCGGCCGCCCGACCCTACGGTGGCAGCACAATCGGCAATGGTGGATTGGTCTCGCTCCACATGTACATGCAAGAAAGCTGCTCTCGATCCCGGAGTTCGTTGTCGGCCTCATCGCCGTAAGCATTTCAACGACACGATACCAGCCTTGAACGCCCAACGAGTAGCAAACAGGGAATGGCTCCGGAAAGTCGAGCTCGATGCCAACGGAAACGCAGTTCTTAGGACGGATCCGAACGAGATTCGTCGGCTTGACGTTCGTCGTGAAGGCAATCGACGTCCGGGACTACTCCAAAGACCGCAACTGATGCGAGCTTGCAGATGTGGTGCGGATCCCGTCGATGATATTCGACGAGCGCAAGTCTTACTATGCATGTCTTGTGAGGGAATCGTACACGTCCACGAGCCCGAGCTTCCTCCTCTGCCCTTACCCCCTACTCCTCGTCACTTGCTTTTGCTGAATTCTCACACTAGTCCTGACGTTTTCAGGCTCCAGAGGCCGTTGTAGAGGCGGATGTACGGTGTTGCTGGATGGGGCCTGCAATTTAGTATAAAATTCAACTGCAACGTCTTGTGTATTTGGACCGCTCTTTGAGCTGAGATCATCTGTTGCAAATACAAAAGATGACGATTTCACCAATGAGAATGAGGATCCTGCTAAGTTTTTGTAACATCGTCTCGCAGTGTGTATTACTGACTGATACCTAGTTCAGGACTGTGGACTGTGCCTTCATTTCCACATCCTCACAATGCTATAACAAAAGCAGCTATCCTTGCTCGCCTTTGTAACTCCTCAGATTCCAAGTCTCTGGTACTCCGACATGAAGTGTTGCTGGAAACACGCCATGATACCCCCCACATCTCCCTCCATGTCGCCATAGGGGTCGTGGTAGTGCAGGAAATTGCGGATGCCCTCCAACTCAGCCGCGTTCAGAGTGAATGAGCCCGACACGCGATACTGGACAGACACCCCTCTCCCAGCAGCATGTTCTGCATTCCGCCAATTGATCCATTCCTTCATCTTGGTAGGATTCCACATGCGAGCGAAAGCTGGAGAGATCGTGATGTAGACGACCAGCTGTTGGGTGTTGTAGTAATCGCGATTGGCTGCTGTGAATGTGCCGATGACTTTGTCCTTGATGAGAGTGAAGTCGAAGTCGAGGACGTGGAAGTAAATGGCGCGGATTTCGTTATAGCGAATCTTCCTCCGCAGCGCCACAGCCAACCACATGTTCAGCTCCATGCTTGTGAGCGCCAAATCGTCCGTCGTCGGCATTGCTATGAAGCGCAGAGTTTCTTTGCCGTCCCAGAGCGGCCCCATGAAGATCTGATCAGGCGTTCTGGCGTGACTCAGTGTGGTCGACATGATCTTGACTTCGTCGACATTCCACAGTCGCATCTCGATTGTTGAGTCGTCTGAGTGACTGATGCTGGACGATCTCATGAATCCGTCTCGGATTATCTCGGCAGTTGTGCTGGGCGGTGGCGGTGGAGGTGGTGGTGGAGGTGGACCAGGTGGCGGCGGGCTTCCCTCTTCCGGTGTGGTTGTGTACCTATCGTGGCTGGATGACGAGGCATCACTTGAGCCAGTGAGCACGTTGCCGCGGTTCGCCATGGCGACGAAGGTATGGAACGCGGTGATGGTGTGAGTCGGAGAGGTGAGATGGTGGGAGTAGGGGTTATTTGCGGGTTGTTGAGCTAGCACTTGGAATGTGAGTGATAAGTACCTAGTCGAGTAGGTAGAGTCGAGTCGAGTGAACGACACTTTGAGGTGCGGACCTTTGACGTGAATAGAATGTGAACACTCACGTTACACTTCACTTCGCTTCACTTCTTTCTGCACCTCGACGCTCACCAAACCAAAACGTCTACATCTGAATTATCTTTTAACCTTGATACAAAACCCGAACCATTCGAGTCCCTCAATGGTGTTACTATCAAATCTCCAATCCACAGCTAACGGTACCTGCCCATAAACCTCACCGGTTCATATGTCGAACGTGCTGCGAACTACGCCCGAATGCACTATCTCGATGGCATTTATCGCCAATTCTCCCATGCGAAGCCGATGGTATTTGCGCGCAAGTCACAAGAAGTTACTTGACGAAGAATGAGGTTCCGCATGATCTCTCGGGGATGGTAATCTCTCGTCGTCAATTTGTCAACGATGACATCTGCGTACTGGCCTGATATTGCATAACAAGTCCTAGCAAATCTGGTTTGAGTCTCTCGATGGCAATGTTGCCATGCTATTTCGCTTGCAATTGACAGTGCTTGCTCGCCGACCATATCAGGTTGTGCGAAGCATTTCAAGGTTCGCAGACTCTTTCGGAGGTCATGTAGCTAAAATCCTTGTTTGCGATCGATGGTATTTGCGTAACGGTATTAAAGCCAACGGCAGATCCAGCGAATTCTCTTCAAAGTCCCTAGACGGTAACGTCGCCATTATTTTCCACTTGCGATCGGTGGTATCTACGCACGCATACAGGCTCGGTTCTCGACCTGAGATCATTAGTGCCATTCGGACTCAGGCGCACCACCCTCCCCTCCCTTGAGATCTCTTGAGACTCAGAGAGGCTCGGTCTGCGAAATTGGGGCTTCATGTGTGCCTCAAGAATACACCGCACGGCTGGCAGAGTCTCCCGCCGGTGATGTAGCTAATGTCTCTGTCTGCGAACGGAGGTAGCATCTCTAGACTCATCTTACCTTGTCACGAAGGCTACACTTGCCAAAAGCAAGGAGCGCTATTCGGTGACAAGACGCGAACGTGTGGTCATAGTGACAGTGAGTGACTGAGGTCTAATTGCTGCTTCCAATTGCTGGATTTCGGAACTATCGAGACCCAGTCCTGACTAACAACGTTTGACTGACCCAGGTTTGGGTTCGGTCACTTGCTAGGTGACCGTAGATCCCAGAAACGGATAAAGGGTCCTTGGCCGGCACAAACGAATCTGTTAGCATCGAAATCAATCGAGAAGATCCTTCTATTGGCCTCGCCATCTGTGCGCGAGTCTCCGTACGCTTCATGAAAGCCGCCGAGGTGAAACATGTATTGTGTCCGCCATTCCCGCGAACCCGGCACTGGCTCCCAAACCCTGACAGACCCATCGTAGCTACCACTGATGACTTTCTTGACTTCCCCGCCGTTATCGTCATCGAAAATCGCTCTTATAGAGCGAATGAGGTTGGTGTGGCCCCTGAGGCACGCAACCTCCACTTTCTGCTCGACGTCGTAGATTCTGGCTGACTTGTCCGACGAGCCAGAGACGATGAACCGGCCGTTGTACTGAAGACAGACGATGCCCTGTTGGTGGATGTTGACTTTGTGGAGGATTTTTCCGGTTTGTAGGCTCCAGAGGCACATGGTTGAATCGCCGCAGCCAGAGACTAGGAAGTTGTCTCTCAGTTTCAGAGCATTTACGGGGGCGCTATGACCTTCTAACGTGGCGAGGAGACTGTACTCTTGGTACTGATCTCCTTCGGCAGGCTGGACAGCGAATTCGGGGACGTCGGGACTGTTGATATCCAGGGAGCGGCGGTTCCAGAGCTTGATCTTCCCATCTTTGCCGCCAGTCACCAGATATCTGGTGTCCAAGTGCATGGAAAGAACAGTCTCATGATGGGTTTTGGCAATAGTTTCGATCGCTTCGCCAGTGGAGAACCGCCAGACCATGACATTGCCATTGGTATCTCCAGTGATGATCACGTCGGCGGCGGCATCGAATTGCACCGCTGTGATACTTCCAGTATGTCCAACAAGGGGCGGGTGTAGAAGACGCTGGGTTCTAAGATCCCAAATCCTAGCGGTCTTGTCGGCAGAGATAGACACCAGGTGGTCACCTTGGAGACGAACTCCATAGACTACAGTCGTGTGGCCTTCTTCTGGGTGGTCCGGATGCGGTAGCTGGAGGTGTTGGTGTTCGTTGATGTTCCAACGCATGCTGGAGTCAGACGACATAATACTGTAATACTGTATACTCAAAGATCGGTGAGTTGTCTTGAAGAGCTTGATCTTTATAAGCTCCTTCACCCAAATTTCCCGGGTTTTGATAGCACGGCTTCAATCTTGATCGCCATTCCCGGTATCCTGTTGCCTGAAAGCGAAGTCGGGAGTGTAAAGATTTATCTATGATTAGGGTAAGGGTTGAGGTGACTTGAAATTGTCGTTGCATATGCTATAGCATTGACAATGTGTATGTCTGAGCGCTGACGAGTACATGGAGAGAAGTATGATATGATCAAAGGTGTTCGCTTGCTTCCATAGAATTGAGATGTCTGCTAGGTTGTTCTGAACGCGATAAACGGACGGCAGCTGCGATTCTCACTTATGAACCAAAACGCAGCCGGGTGTACGCTTGAACTCCAGCAAGCGTCGGGCCATGTGTTATTGATTATACTTCGATGGCTGGATCCGACACTCTTGAACGAGACGCACGTGCAGACAAGGAGGATCGAGAGACGGACATTCGGGCAGAGATAGAACCAGTACAGAGAAAACCTTCGGCAGACTACATTTGTAAATCAATATACACCCTGGCGCCACTGCTGAATACATAATGAAGCATCGATCACTGTACAACTCCATGCTTGCGCTCGCCGTCTCCCCTCGTATCCCCTAAAGACAAAAGATATGTACACTTTACATTGTGATCGATCACTCGATCCTCATATCCTCAGATCACCACCGTGGGCAAGCATTACAGTGTCGTTGGCGGGCAAAGACTCGAAGTGTCCATGGTGACCATGGTGGTTTCGGTTCTCCATGGCGGCGCGGTACTGGATTACTTGTTAGCGAGGATTTCACAATTGGAAAGGACTGTTCGACATACCTTGAAAGCAAAGTTCAACAACAACGCCACGATCAAACCAATACAGACCACAACCGGGCCAGTGATGGCGTCGAAGTCACGCCCACTGCGCTTGTAGATCAAGCTCTGCCTCCACATGTAGATGCCGTAACCCCAGGCACCGGTGAAAACGGCAACGAGAGTGTACACAAGAGCCAAGCCGCGCGCGATGTCGTTGTCGGCGCCGGCGGCGTTGTAAAGACCGAGGCCGAGAGAGCCGAGGAGCACACTGACGTGCTGCCACTTGATGAATGTACGCTGGTTTGCAAGCCAGACCTTGGCTTCTACCTTGACAGGACCTGCGTCCTTGATCCAGAACGCGGGCTCTTCGACGCCGGGCGGGAGCTGGGCCTTGCGGCGTGCAGCCGCGTACTTGGATGTGCTGAAGGATGGGAGAAGGTCGGTGATGCGCGAAGAGGCATAGGGTTGCGTCGTGCCGTAATTGCGTACGCCGGTCTCGTCCTCGTCGGCCTCCTCTGCCGTTTCGTTGTTCTGAGTAGGCATGTGAGCTGATGAGCGCGATGTGACAGATGCGAGGATGGATTTGCGGTGCTCTGCTGGGCTCCGTGCCTTGATGGTGGAAGCCGAGGGGGAGCCAACAGGACTAATGATGGCGTTTCCCCCGCCGAATGATTGACTGGGGACGGACTTGAGTAAGCTGCCAACGGCAAACTCATCGTCACGCTCCTTGCGCTTCTTCGCCTGCTCCTCTTCGAAAGCCTCCTGTGGATCGCGACGGATGTCGGTCTCCATCTCGGACAGCCAGAAGGGGAATGTGTTGACGTAGTCATCGAATAGGACGGCGACACCGTGCACAAACTTGCTGAAGCGTGATGCATCTTTGACAAGGTGAGAGTGCATGAGATCTTGCACCCACTCAACGCGCTTGCGGTCCGAGGAGCGCATCTTGATCTCAAGTAGTGCGAAGGGGAAGCGGCTGACCTCGCCCTTGCGGACGGAAGAGAAGGGGTATGAGAGTTCGTTGTTGTCGATGTCAGTCCGGTGCCAAGACTCAGGATCACGGCAAGGACGTCCACTGTCGATAGCATCTTCACGAATGAAAGCGAGATCAGTATCAAGAGAGATGCGAATGCGGTCGTCTCCAGGAACCTGGAAGGCAGTGCGAGTGTAGTTCGCCCTAAGGACCGGCTGGAGATCGTTTGACTTGATGAACTCTTGGATCTGGTCCACCGACTCCCTGAAGTGCTTGGCCTCGACACTATCCGCACCGGCGGTGTTGGAAAGCTTCTCGATCTGCTTCTCCATCTTGTATTGACCTTCGATGAAGCGCTGGACGTACTTCTCCTTGGTCTTGAATCGGTCGTCATGACTGACGTCGTCCTCTGCGACAGTCTTTTTCTCGAAGAAAATCTCAGGTCTGTTCTTCAGCTGGCCGTACCATCTCATTCGCAGACTTGTTGCTTCTCCATGGTCAACCTTCTTCGAGTATAGGTTGAATGCGGGGTTGTCAAAGTAGATGCTAGTGATAGACGGGTCGGGCTGGATACCCTCACCGACCTTCGAAGTCTGTGGGTTGTAGACCAGGACTGGCAAGCGACGGAGGATAACAGTCTTGACTTCGAGCAGGTTCTCCGGGTGCACCCAGAACTTGTAAGAGACGTATTTCCCTTTGTCGGGTCCGTTGTTTGAGCTGGTGCTAAGACCGCGGCGAGGTTCGGCACCCTCCAGGTGTTGTCGCACAAAGCTGTACATGGAACTCAAGCGGTACAGAAGAGGGTTGTAGTCTTCCTTGTTGAACGGCAACGCAGCCAATCGCACCTGCAAAAAGGGACGCACTCGATATGCGTGACCTCGCTTGCGGTCGTGCTTCTTTGCGGCCTTTAGGAAACCGGCGTAGTTGATGCGTGCGTAGGTCTCAAGCTCGTTGGTCTCCTTTGTGATCTGGTCCAACTGGCTTGAAACTTCCTTGAGGATTGTCTTCTTTTCCTCCTCGCTCGGCACAGGCTTCTTGCCGTTGCTTCCTTCACCACCCTTACTTTCTGCATTGTCGTTGCCAGCCGCAGCTATCGAGTCCAGTCTAGCCTCGCATTTCGCCGTCTGTTCGGTCAACTTCTCGTAGGTTTGCTTGTGGAAAGCGTGGACCTGCTCCAGCTGCACGTTGACCAGCTCGTCGACGAAAGCGCCCTCATCTTCCTCAGTCCAGCGGTCGCTTGTCTGCCTGTCGGGCGAATCGCTAGCGGAGTCGTCCTCGCGCAACAGCTTCTTGAGCTTGGCGTAGTTGATGTAGTTGTCGCGCCATGGCTGGTAGATGGACTTTTCCAATGTCCTGCCGAAACGCATGTTGGCTGTCTGGCTGCCTGACTGCCGGGGTGTAACTGGAGAGAATGGCGGTGCAGAATGTGATTTTGGTGGGAGCAGAGCGACAAGGAATAAATCGCAATGGCGAGTTACATGCACGAGCTCCACTCTGTTGTTCACGCTCGCATCTGGGCTGGCAACGCGGCAATAGGCCAATCAGACGACGTAAATGCGAAGCGTGTTTCAGCACAGATCAACAGCATCTCAGCAAGCCAACAAAGTGGACTTATGTCATCCCGGAGGCCAGCATACTGTAGCTTGACCGAGGCACGCACGCGACATCCATCCAACATAGCCATCATCTTTCAACTGCATACCATGTTCACACAACACCACTGCATCTCGAACTACCCGCGCTGATACATATACATTGTACACATCATCTTAATACTCTCAGAATTCTGACACTACATTCACTCCCTACCACCGACCTCAACCACAATGGCCTCCAACAGGGACCCGCCAGAAAACGAGACCCTCGTCTCACACCTCCACACAGTACTATCCACGCTGATCGCCTCGCCATACCCTGTTCTCACAACCGAAACGACCAAGAAGCGTGCATCTGTAGCCCTGATTGTCCGCATCAACCCATCCTACTCTCACTGGCCTGAGCCATCCCCAGCCCGCCCGGAGAACATTGAGGACTTCTACAAACAAGACTGGGTCAAGCATGGCGATCCTGAAGTGCTCTTCATCAAGCGTGCTTCTCGCAAGGGCGACCGATGGACCTCCCATATAGCCTTCCCGGGAGGTCGACGGGACCCCGAAGACGAGGACGACAAAGCTGCTGCGCTGCGCGAGACCTGGGAGGAAGTAGGCCTGGATTTGAAGAGCTATGCTATAGACTGCGGGAATCTGCCGCAAAGGTTGGTGACAACACATTGGGGTAAGACGCCTCTGATGGTGTTGTGTCCCTACGTCTTCTTGCTCACCGAACACAACACACCACCACTCAAGCTTCAACCCACCGAAGTAGCTTCAACACACTGGGTCCCTTTGCGATCTCTTCTCATGCCATCGCAAAGGACGGTGGTGTTCGAGGATGTTTCCAGTCGTCTTGCAAACCAAGAGACTGGAGTCAAGAAGTGGATGCTCAGTCTTGTCTTGGGCAAGATGATGTTCGCTGCTATACACTTGGCTCCTACAGAGTCTCTACACTCTTTCGAGACGCCGGCTGCACCATTGCTACAAAGTAATCGATACTCGCCTCCTACGACGTCCTCTTACATAGAAGGATTTGTGACACGTCTCATGCGCTTCGATCCTGTCAACCAAACCCACACTCCCGCACCAGAGCACCCACTCCTACTTTGGGGACTTACCTTGGGTGTTGTCGCAGACTTCCTCGATTTGCTGCCTCCCCATAATGCTCTCACCCTCTGGACATACCCGACCTTCACCCCGATAGATGTTCGCGCAGTCATCTGGCTCCTGACCTATCGCTTCAAACACCGCAAGCGCGCCGAGCTGCAAGCCGGCACTGCACTCCCGTCGCCGACAGACAGCCCTCGCCCAGCCCGAGATGATGCCCGCCGAAGATCCTTTGGCGCTGCAACCGAGTCTACCGTACCCGTCTCGGCTGAGCGACCGGACGAGACGGGCTTCCACGGCCTGGGCACAGGGCTAGGAGAGAACAAGGGCAAGAAAGCCGCAGTCGCAACCCTTTTGGAAGGGTTGGTATCTCCAGTGGCCGAATTGATGTTGCCAGAAGTCGCTGACAGAGGCAGATACTACGACATTGTGCGCAAAGCTGTCGCGCTCGCGCTTGTCGGAAGAGCTGGCATTAGCGCTTTGGTTGTGCTCTGGGCATGGAGGAAGTGGAAGAGGGGAGGTCGGTAAATGATGTGACCATATCTGTTTCTAGATTGCTTTCTTTACGATACCCTAGACGCTACTCTCAGCAACCCATGGCGTCGCTCAATGCCGATTTTCCGCCTATTTACAGGTTAATATACCTTCATCTACGATGCCAATCAGCCTCAGCCGCCTGCAAATTGAGCCGGGTGATGATGGTGACTCTACAGGCGATCGCGCCGTGTACCTGCATCGACGCGTTATTGCAAAGGATTTCATTATTTCATATGGTGTATTATAAGGCGAGAGGCGTTCCTTGTGTTTTTCGTACCTGCATAGAGTGGCGTGCATTGAATAGATTGCTGATGGTTAGCGCCACGGAATCACGATTCACGGCGACACCAGCAGTGCACACTCGCCAGGCTTCTTCGCCTCGCCCTACCATGTCAGTCTAGCCCTACTATATAGACAACTACTGACTTGCTATAGTGTAAGGTATAATGTACACCAACATTAAATGTCGTCGCATGGTACCAATTTAGCGAAGATGGATGATGTTGGCATTTATCGATGTTCTGGCCGTGCAGGAAATCGCTCGCTTCGAGCAAGCGCCTGTTTCTCAGACACGCCGCTGCCTCTTCTCCACACTGAGCCGCAACCCCTTCATATAACATCCACTGCCAAACACCGCCCTTGGCATTGCATTATCGTCTACCGACACTCCTCACAGGCACATCCTTCACCTGCTCAGTGCTGTCAATCTCGCACTTACCCGTTCCGGCTACAAGACGCCAATATTTCCTCTACTTGCGACATGGAACTACCACATTGGCGGAGCTCACTGCGGTCTAGCACTTCCATATCTCTATAGGGCTCGATTTTCGCATGCAACAGGGCTTCGCTTCGGTATGCGTGAAACGGTTCGAACGCAGTGGCGCCTTGTCAGCCCTTTCTGCGATGCTCTTGACGGCGAGACATGTGGGCTGTCACTGTGCCCTCACAGCACCATCATTCTCGCATAGTACCCACGGGACCACACCTAATCTTCCGCCTCGATTAGGCGCCGTCGCCCGGCTGCCATGCGAGTTCTCGTCTGATCGAGACTTCTGGTGTCTGGTATATTAGACTTGTGGTGGCACCTCCAGGTAGGCACTCTTTTCTCTCCTCATCCAGCCTTCTTATCCAGCTTTCATCTTTCTCTGCAGTGCAGCAGCCTTTTGGTCTAGTACCATAGTCACTCATTCTCGATATCCTGGTGATATCCCACATTCGTTCACACACAACAAACACGCTTCCGCCAACAAGCATCACTATCTTCCAAAGAAACCGCTATCTTCCAGCATATCAATCAACAAACATGTCTTTCATGCAAAAAGCCGCCCTCTTGGGCTCTCTCGCCGCTTCCGCCTACGCTCACGGCCGTATCGTCAGCATTGATGTAAACGGCAAGGAGTACGAGGGCTTCACCAGCTCCATGGCCTATTCTGGCCCTGGCGACATCATCGCCTGGAGCGCTGAGAACGGTGACAATGGTTTCGTTGGACCGGAGTCGTACGGTAGCTCCGACATTGCTTGCCACAAGGTATGCTTCTGTTCGAAAGATTGTCCAAGAACTCAACTAACAAAATACCACAGTCCGGTAAGCCTGGCTCCCAGTTCGCCACTGTCGCCGCTGGTGGTAAGATCAAGCTTCAGTGGGACACCTGGCCCGAGTCTCACCACGGTCCCGTCATGGACTACCTGGCAAGGTGTGCCGGTGACGACTGCACCAGCGTCTCGGCTGGTGATCTTTCCTTCTTCAAGATCGACGAGAAGGGACTGAACGACGCCGCTTCTCAGAACTGGGCCTCTGACGATCTCATCAAGAACGACTTCGCCTGGACTGTCACTGTCCCCGAGGACATCGCTCCTGGCCAGTACGTTCTCCGTCACGAGATCATCGCCCTTCACTCCGCACAGGACGCCAACGGTGCCCAGAACTACCCCCAGTGCATCAACATCAAGGTCACCGGCAGTGGTACCGCCGAGCCCGCCGGTGTTGCCGCTACTGAGCTCTACACAGCCACCGACCCCGGTATCTCTCTCAGCATCTACAACGGCCTCACCGACTATGAGATCCCTGGCCCCGCTGTCTACTCTGGCGGCGCTTCTGGCTCTACTCCCTCCACCGGCGGCTCTTCCTCCGGTTCCTCCTCGTCCGAGGTCGCATCTAGCGCCCCAGCTGCCACCTCCTCTGCTCCCTACGCTACCAGCAACTCCACCACCCAGGCTTCCGCTCCCACCTCGACTGAGGCCGCGACCACCTCCGAGTCTGCTCCTGAGCCCACTGGCGAGCCCACCTTCGCCGGAGAACAACCTGCTTCTTCCACCAGCTGCACCACCACCATCACCCTGACCGGCTCCTCCGCTGCCACCGCCTCTGCCACCCAGTCCTCTACTCCCATTGAGACTTCTGACAACTCCGAGGACGACTCCGAGGACGACTACGAGGAGGGTGACGACTCTTCCGACGACTCTTCTTCCGACAACTCTTCTTCCGACAACTCTTCTTCCGACAACTCCTCGAGCGGCTCCTCCAACAACACCCCGACCACCACCACCGCTCCCGCAGCCGGCATCTCGGCTGTCGCTAGCTCCCTCCCTTCGTCGGTTCTCGACGCTCCCATCCCCACAGCCTCCAGCTCTAGCGACAAGGCCGACGGCAAGCCCAGCAAGGCTCTCCCCGAGGGCTTCACGCTCAAGGACCTCCTCGAGTGGGTCAACTACCTCCTCAGCAAGGCCTACAACGCCGAGGGCAAGCACGCCCGTGATGTCACTCGTCGCTAAGCGATGCGAAACGAACTGCACGTGATCGAAAGAGGACGACTTGCATTTGCATATGAGCCCGGTGTGTGCTCGCTTTCTTCTGGCATTCTTCAAGTTTGCTTTGGTGATTTTGAGAGAGTCCGTTAGGTTTTTTCGTTTCTTGATGCTGGATGATATGTTCCTTCTTTGGTTTCTTCGGCTGTATCTTTACATTACCTATCGAATGATATATGCACTCCGCGCTATTGGCGGTTGTGTGGTTGGCTGCTTGCACAAAAAAGTAAAAGTCTATTTTCATTTCGGTATTCCGGTCTTGTTCGGTGCATGTGTCAAATTCATTTGCCGATGCTAGCACATCTAGTCGTAAGTAGTATGACCGCCGATCACAGACCAACGTCGAGCGTAATGTAATGTTGGGCTGTGAGAGAGGGGAAGTGCTATCCATCATTGTCATGACAAGACGAGGTCACCACACGATCTCAATCTCATGCGCAACTTCAGGGGACATCCTCACAATCGCACATCACCATAACACATCAAAGATAACACAACATCTTGCTGCCCATGACGCGTACATCAGCAGCACCAAGAACTCGCATGTAAGATCTCTCGTTCGACGACGAGGTGTGACCAGTCGTCGGGTTGGGTCGCAACGAAACGCAGATTGATTGACTCTTGTGAATTGTGACAGCTCGTCACACATCCGAACCAGGACATTCCTTGCTCTCCGATCTGTCATTGCATGCTAGAGGCAAGGTTCTAGCAACACGATACAAAGTCAAAAGTGAATGTCACGGGCTGTGGGCGGTGGTGTATGTAAATCATGGCCGAGGGGGGAAAGAGCAAAACAAAGCCTGGCAGCGGCTGCAAGAGAGGCGTTGCAGCCCAAAAGCTTTGTGCAACGGCCCGAGCGGCCGACTTCACACCTTGATCCTCTCGCCGTTGGCTGCTGCACCGACAAAAGCAACCGCCTACGCCGCCGAATATTGGGACTAGTTAGATGCTGGGAGCTTGACACGGACACGCGAAGAAGGAAAGAAGAAAAAAAGAAACAACGTCCTTGCAGCACGTTTTCTTCTTCAGCACACTCGTTTCTCCGGTCTTTTCCCCTTCTTCAACAATTGCATTCGTTGCTGCATCATGGCCAACCCCAACGCCGGCCATTTCTTCCAGACTTCCGAGTCGCTGGTTGCTGAGCAGCGCAAAGCGAGCAAAGCACAGAACAAGCTCGGTCGCCCGATCAAGTTGTCGTCCAAGTTGCTTGCTGTCACGGCTGATCCGTTCGATGAGCGCGCTGTCTATGTTGCAGAGGCGGCTGGCGAGGTTAGGAGAGTGGTCCTGGAGGTTAGTTCTGGCCTTTATTCTTCCTTTATTCTTTCCTATCGCGAGATTCAATGACCCGTTCCGATGAGTTTGCTTGGGAAACTTTGATGGTCAAACAACGAGAAATCACTGACATTATATCCTCAGACTGGCGAAAAAATCTCCGTAGACAAAGCCACCGCGCCCCTAACAAGCCTGGCCTTCTCGCCCAACGGCCAGCGCATGTTCTCGGGCTGCTGGGACAAGAACATCTACAGCACCGACTTCGAGACCGGCCAATCGCAGACCTTCTCCGGCCACGGCGACTTTGTCAAATGCCTGCTCACCACCACCATCTCCAACCGCCCGATCCTGCTCTCCGGCTCCGCGGACGCCACCATCATCGTCTGGGACCTCAACACCGGCGCCCAGCTGCACAAACTCAAGGGCCACGTCAAAGCTGTGCTGGACCTGGCGATTGATCCTTTGAGCTTGCCTGAAGACCCCGCGATGCATGAAAAGGCGGATGGGTTTGTGCTCTTCTCGGCTAGCAGTGATCGTGAGGTCAGGCGCTGGTATATTAGCCTGGCGCGTTCTTATGAGATTCCTGAGTCGCTCGAGGCGCCACTGCGGCCACACGAAACGAGCGTTTGGGCCTTGAGGTTCGATTCTGATGGTGATCTGTGGACTGCGTCCGCGGACAAGACGGCCAAGCACCTTGTGCGGAGTCGTGGGTGGGAAGCAGACGCCGTTCTGCAGCATTCCGATTTCGTCGGCGACGTCCTGCCCTTTGACGACCTGGGCTTGGTGGTGACGGCTTGCAGGGACGAGGGAGTACGGGTTTGGGATGTGGTTAGTGGGAACTGCGTTTGTGTTTATGAGGGGCATTACGAGGAGGTGACGGGACTGACGAGGGTGGGAAGGACTGGCGTTGTCAGTGTAAGCATTGATTCGACGGTTAGGAGGTGGAGTCTAGACAGGAACGAGATGGTTAAGTTTGTGGAGGAGAGGGAGAGGGCTGCTAGAGGGGAGGATGAAGATGATGCTGTGGAGGGGAGGGGAAATCCGAGGTTGACGGCGGAGGAGGAGGACGAGTTGGCGGAGTTGATGGATGACAGTGATTGATTGATTGCTCGGTCGGTTGGTTCACGAAACTGTAGATGATGCTTGATGCCCTTGCCTTGCCTTTCTTTGCCTTGCCTTGCTATATCATATTAAATAAGCGTTCTAAAGATCAATCATCTGACACACACCGCAGTTCCCAAACAAGAGCTGTGCCTCCCAGGGGAACTATTCCTTGAATTTCAACATCACCCACAACCTCACCTCACTCCCTCCAACAAACCACTTTCCACCCCACAAATCTCCCCTCCACAAACCCCTTCTTCACATCCTCCCAACTCTCCCTCTCAACCTCCACCTCCGATCCACCCCACAAAACCCTTCGACCAAACACCCTAGACTTAGATCTCCCAGTAGCTGATATACCGACCCTCCAAGAAATCCCCTTCTCGGACGCGCCACCGCTGACTCTCAATCTGGTCAATTTGGTTCGTAGGCCATCGATGAAATTCTTGTAGGTTGTTTGTGGGCTTAAGGAGTAGTGGTCTTGGAGGCAGTAGAGAAGTGCGCGTTTGTGATCGTCGCCCTTGGGGTCGGCGAGCAGGGAGATTGTCAGGGGGATGTTGATCGTTGAGGTTGGAACTGTGGGCGGGTGGAGGGCGTACGGTGGTGGAGGCGATTGCTGTGGTGTTGGTGAGGTAGTGGTGTCTGAGAGGTCTGGGTGGTGGCGTCGGCGGAAGGATGATGGGAAGAGGTTTGGGAGAAGGTGGATCAGGGCTGAGTCCATCGGGTTCTTCTTGTGGTAGATTTGCTGGGTTGCGGGAGCTGTAGTGCTCAGGTGTGATGTTGGTTCCGACGTTGTTGATGTTGTTCGTGGTGGTGGCGGCAGTAGTGTTAGTTGATCGAGAGCTTCTATGTGCAGAATCTGGGAAGCGAGATCGATCGTTGATCTATCTGTAAGCAACGTGGGCTTGTGGTTAATGTTGAAGACGACCGTGATTTGGTTCGTTGTATGTTTATGCAAGGCATGTACCGAATTGCATCGCGTAATCCGAGCGGAGCTGGTGTCTGCTATTGACGAGAGTAGCTGAGGCTCGAGACACAATGGTCAATTCTCTCGAAAGACATTGATTCTGTAGTCCATGAAGGAAACCAATAGAAAGGAAAACGCCAATTCGACCCTCGGAGCCTGATTACCCTGCAGTGGATGACAACAAAACATGCATGTTCAGCACTCCCATTTCAAACCGCAGCAACAACCTTGTCCAGCTCACCCTCACAAATCGCCGCCCGAACCTCTTCCCAATTCCCCTCTCTCAAACTAATACCACCCGCCAACCTAGAACATACTAAACGCTCCCACTTCCCCTTACGCTTGAGAGCCCTGACCTCCCTCAGACCACCCTCACGCATCGTAACCGAGGGTTTCACCTGCCGCAAGCACTCCCAAAAGCGATCCCACGCCATCGAAGGGTAGACTTGGATCTGTGTTCTGAACTTCCGCGCTGTCGGACATATGACTTTTGAGTAGCCGTCGTCTTCGAGGATGAGAGTTTCGACATAGCGAATTGTGAGAGCGATTCTAGTGATGGGTTGGCCCGGCGGAGGGGTTATTAGGACTGAGGTGTAGGTTGGTGGGTCAATGTCGAGTCTTTGATATCGACGGCGACGGGAGTAGGGTGGTGGTGGTGCGAGAAGAGTGGTAGAGTCGGAAGTCGTGGTGAGTGCAAGTTGTGCTTCATGGTTTGTTCCGGTGGGCTCTAGCGAGCTGTCGTTCATCGATGAATTGTCGGAGCCGCGACTACTGCTTCTTCTTTGATGACGATGAGAGCGTGCTATGCATGTAGTGCATTGCTCTGATATGTGTTGGACTGGTGTTGAAGTGCGTGGCGTTGACATCAATGTGATCGATGTGGCCATTTTGGGTTTCGTGGACGAAGGTAGAGTGTGTTCGCTGCAAATGGATTGATGTTGGTTTTAGGTGTATCTTCTCGGCACGTGTTACCAATTGAGATCATTCAGAAACGGATTGTCAATGAACATGCCATACATGTATTGACCAAGCGACCATCAAATATGTAGCGGAGGGCGCCGTATGACCTGGGTCAAAGCCCGCATTTTTCCGTGACACCGCGTTTCGCCGGGATGCGATGCGATGCAATTTTTGTTGTCACTGAAAGCGGCAGAGTGGTAGGTTTTCAACGTCTTCTTCCTGAATATCATGCGCAACTCCATTCTTGTGGTGCTTGGAGATGGTCTGTTGGATGGCGCTCGAGAGGCTTGCTGCGCAATCTCGAAGACTGAACGAAATGATCGCCCGAGCGAAATTGAATGTCATTATGCATTATTCATACAGTAATTTCAGTGTGACACCGACGATAATACCTCGCCAATGGAGAAACGAGACTGCTCTCGATAGCCCTTGCTGCTTGTTGCGCGCAACGTTTGTCCACATTGATACATAGAAATCCCCATCAACTCGAGTTCAGCCTTGATCTGACAGCCCTTCGTAACTGGTTGAGGGTTTCTTCCGTCAGTGGCGGGGTAATGCCTTGACGTGCCAGATCTTGGTAGTTTGCCAGCACGAAGCGCATGATATCGATTGGTTTCATGTTGCGCATGATCTCCAGCGTGATCTCCGCAGGCAAGCGGAAGAGGGGAAACAATGCTGGGATACGGGTCGAGTTTGCGATATAGTCTATACGCACGCCAGAGAGGGCGGGCGCCAGTCCATTCGCATGCAAGAAGGGATAGTTGGCGAAGGCAAAGTTGATAAAGGCTTCTGGCGGAAGGAGATCCATGATGTCTAATATCAGCTCAGGAGGTAGTGTGTAGAACGGATGCCGCGGTCTCATGGGTTGTAGTTGTTGACTAGGCACGGATGGCGACGAGGAGTCATCGGTGTGCGAGCCAGCGCGTAGGTCGTCTGATGGAGCGTCGTTGCCGGCCATGGTGTTAGGCTTTGCCGGGTTCGAAGGGATCTCTCTGTGATGCTGTTATGCACTCCTTGGAACGTAGACTAGTCCTTGTGAAGCTTGTCGGTACTATCAGGTCGCAGGAAATTCCAAACGAATCCAGAGACAAACCAGGCGCCGACAGCGAGCACACCAATATAGGCTGCAGTTGGACCTAGCGATCTCGGGAAGACGTTGAAGACGTAAGGATCTAAGATGATGTCAAGATTCACTGGTGGCGGGTTTGACATCAATTCCTTGTCGGTGGTGAAGAAGTCGGCTGCGGCTCTCACGTGCAAGAACAACAAGCTCTCTCTGCTCCCACTGGACGAAGGTGATGGTTCTGGTCGTGCTCTGTCAGGCTTCCCAGCGTACTCTGCGAGATTCTGGATGAGTTCGGGCGTGTCGAAGACCTCGGCGATGGGATAAACGTCTAGCCAGAATTCCGTCGGTTGCTGGTGGCGGATTAGTATAAGAAGCAAGTCTCCCTTGAGATGAACAGTGTAAACGTACGACGGCGGGCCAACACACGCGTAATTCGTATCGTTGACCAGGATTGAGATCTCGGAGCAGGAACCAATGGTCTGAGCCTTGCGGGGCGTCTTGAGTGGGAAAGAGCACGTCAAGAGAAGTCGTGAGAGTGCTGGATTCGTGCGTGAGTGATTGTAGCTGGAGGACGTCAAGACCGGGATTGCTGTCGGTGAAGCTGAGAGCGTCTGGCGCAATGAAGATGGTCTTTTCGGTGTTTGCGTGCACTGAGGCTACCAGCAGGGCAAACAGAGAGCTCAGAGTGTGGGATGGCTTCATCGTGGTGGGTGGCAGGTGGTGTTGTTGAGAGTGATCTCGCAGTGCAGTGATACTGGAGAGACGTTGCAATCCAATGTCACGCGCGATCAGGTGACATTCACAACATGTCACTCACTTCATAGGACTGTAGCCTGGCATCAATACTGTAGGTAAGGGAGGAGTGAATAGATAGATAGACAGACACACAACCGCACCATACGATTCGCCGGTGTAGTCGGCGCTAGTCCCACCCTAAAGTCCCGCTCCCGCACAACACAAACCTCGCATCGGTCCTGCCCCACGGACCACGCCAGGTAAACACCTTCCGCGACCGCATCTTCGCCTCCACCTCACCAACCCATCCTCCGCCCACCGAGTCGCCCGTGACATCTCCTCCTCCTCCTCCTCGCCTCCTCTCTACGCAACCAATCCATACACAACCACTCCGCAAACATGCGTGAAGTCATCAGCTTGAACGGTATGTTTACCCCTATGCCGCTCCCGGCCCACGCGCCTTGACCGCTCCGCCGGCAAGGTATGAAACATGCAACCTCGTGCTGACTTTGTACGCGTCTAGTCGGCCAAGCCGGTTGCCAGATCGCAAACAGCTGTTGGGAGGTTAGTCTCGCGTCCGAAAGAGCTTGAAATGGGATGGCATGCGATGCCTTGCGGCCGGAACAAACACCAGGGAAATGTGGCAGCCTCAGGGGACCTGTGCTGACATGATCGACTTATAGCTGTACTGCCTCGAGCACGGCATCCAGGTGAGTGGAACAAACACCCAACACACCCCATTGAGCAACATGCTGACTTGCTACAGCCTGATGGTTTCCTTACCGAGGAGCGCAAGGCCGCTAGTGACGACCAGGGCTTCTCTACCTTCTTCTCCGAGACTGGTACGTCGAACGCATATCTCAACACACACCACAGACGCCATACTAACCCACGCATGCAGGCAACGGCAAGTACGTGCCGCGCACCATCTACTGCGATCTCGAGCCCAACGTCGTCGACGAGGTCCGCACCGGCACCTACCGCTCCCTCTTCCACCCCGAGCAGATGATCACTGGCAAGGAGGATGCCTCGAACAACTACGCCCGTGGTCACTACACCGTCGGCAAGGAGCTCATCGACCAGGTCCTCGACAAGGTCCGCCACGTCGCCGACAACTGCTCTGGTCTACAGGGCTTCCTCGTCTTCCACTCCTTCGGTGGTGGTACCGGTTCCGGTTTCGGTGCCCTCCTCATGGAGCGTCTCTCCGTCGACTACGGCAAGAAGTGCAAGCTTGAGTTCTGCGTCTACCCTGCTCCTCAGGTCGCCACCTCGGTTGTCGAGCCCTACAACTCCATCCTCACCACCCACACAACCCTCGAGCACTCCGACTGCTCCTTCATGGTTGACAACGAGGCCATCTACGACATCTGCCGCCGTAACCTCGGCATTGAGCGCCCCAACTACGAGAACCTGAACCGCCTGATCGCTCAGGGTATGTATCTGCAGATTGCGAACCGCAGGAACCTTGACTAACCCGAATCCCAGTCGTTTCTTCCATCACCGCCTCCCTCCGTTTCGACGGCTCCCTGAACGTCGACCTCAACGAGTTCCAGACCAACCTGGTCCCCTACCCCCGTATCCACTTCCCTCTCGTCGCCTACGCCCCGATCGTCTCTGCTGCGAAGGCCGCACACGAGGCCAACAGCGTCATGGAGATCTCCATGGCCTGCTTCGAGCCCAACAACCAGATGGTCAAGTGTGACCCGCGCAACGGCAAGTACATGGCCACCTGCCTGCTCTACCGCGGCGACGTCGTCCCCAAGGACACCCACGCCGCTGTCGCCACCCTCAAGACCAAGCGCACCATTCAGTTCGTCGACTGGTGCCCTACCGGTTTCAAGCTAGGTATCTGCTACCAGCCTCCGATGAACGTCCCCAACGGCGACCTTGCCAAGGTCAACCGCGCCGTCTGCATGCTTTCCAACACCACTGCCATCGCCGAGGCCTGGTCTGCTCTCTCCCACAAGTTCGACCTCATGTACAGCAAGCGCGCCTTCGTTCACTGGTACGTCGGCGAGGGTATGGAGGAGGGCGAGTTCTCCGAGGCCCGTGAGGACCTTGCTGCGCTCGAGCGCGACTACGAGGAGGTCGCCGCCGACTCTGCCGATGCCGACGAGGGTCTTGACGCCGAGTACTAGATGTGATGTGAAGCTGGAGTTTTCTTGTTGAGCGAGGAGAAAATTATGTTATTGTCCGGGCGCAGGGCTTACTAGGGTACTGGTACTACTGACACTGCAAGCCGCAGTGGAAGCGCTGCTTTTTCTTGATGCACCATGACTGTTTAATCGAAAGCGAATTTCCCACCAATGCGTGAATAAGGTACCTCTTAATGCTATCCAAGTTGCTGAGTTCTTGATTGCTTCGCCTACTTAGAGGCTTAGAGGCAGCGCTTAACGATACATGAATACCTGGCGACTCCACTACCAGGTACTAGGAAGTACCTACTTACACAGCCACAAAAGGCTGTGAGCGTGACGTTTTCATCCGACGCGACTTCCTTCCATCAATCTTATCGCGAACGTGCTGTCCCCACTTTTACCGCGAACGTGCTGATCCATTGTTACTTGACATATCCTTACTCTTCAACTTCGACCTCTCCAGCTACTACTACGTAATTACCGTACGTTTCGGCCGCAGCACGCAGTCAGTCAACCCATCGGAAGGACGGCCTCACTCTTATTCCTCGAGCTCTGCAGCTGCTACCGCGCAACCGTTACACGTCCTCACCGCAGCCGACCCACCGAAAGGACAACATGACGGAACCGACCACGCCGGACGCCGGGCCTAACTATGCACCGCCCTCATTACCACCAGGCTATATAGCGCAGTGGGATAATAAATCCCGCAAGTACTACTTCGTCCAAATCAGCACCGGCGAATCGACCTGGGACGTCCCGACTTCTGCTGCCCCACAAGTCCCCACGCCGGGAGGAACACCAATACCTACGATGTCGGACCCTTTCTCGAAACCTGGTCAGGGAGGAGAACATGGAAACGGATACGGGGACAACTATGGCAACAGCCAGGGAAATCACTACCAAAACAACGGTCCCGACGATGCGCAAGAGGGTGACCGAGGGTTCAAGGTGAGTTAATGGCGGGATATGAGGATTGTTGCGAGAAGAAACACTGATGGTGGAAATCGCAGACCGAAGCCTTCAAGATGGCGACAGGCATGGGTGGAAAGTCGAAGAACAACTCCTCCGGCTTAGGAGGCATGGCACAGTCTTTCCTAGGTGGAGGTAGTTCAAGCGCACATAACAACTCGTCTGGCTCCTCCGGTCTTGGAGGAATGGCACAGTCGTTCCTAGGCGGTGGGAGTAGCAACAACAACAACAAGCATAGCAACCAGCAAGGATCCTCTGGTGGGCTTAGCGGTCTTGCAGGCCAATTTCTCGGTGGAGGCAACAACCAACAGCACTCTGGTAACAATAGCCATGGATCGTCAGGCGGTGCAGGCGGTCTTGCAGGTATGGCCAGCTCGTTCCTTGGTGGAGGCAGCAGCAACAACCAACACCAGTCGGGAAGCAACCAGCATGGGTCGTCCAGTGGATCTGGTGGCCTGAGTTCGTTCCTTGGTGGTAGCAGCTCCTCCAACAACAGCCATCAATCGGGCCAGCACGGCTCAAGCCACAATCAGGGCTACGGAGGCAGCACCTCTTACGGAGCCGGTAATCAGCAGCAGCATGGCTCTGCCCAGAGCCACGGTGGCAGCGGTGCCAGTGGCTTCCTTGGCAATCTCATGGGCGGTCATGACAAGCCGAGCAGTGGCGGTGGCTATGGCTACTCGTCAGGCGGCGGCTCCAACGGTACTTACTCTGGTTCTGCACCTCCAAACTCCTACCAGCCATCTGGTCCGCCGTCCCAGAGTTATGGCTCTCATCCCGGTGGCTCTCATTCGGGACCATCGCCGCAGGGCTATGGCTCGCAGCCCGGTGCACCATCTTCGCAAAGCTACGGTGCACAACATGGGGCTCCATCGCAAAGCTTCGGTCCTCAATCTGGATCATACAACCCGCCTGGTGGTAACTACGGACAGCAGCCACACGGCGGTCAGCAACCAGGTGGTTTCGGAGCCCAGCAGCAAGCAGGCTCCTACGGTGGTCCGACACCTCAGCATGGCGGCTACGGCCAAGGTGGTCATCAAGGCGGTCCTGGTGGCTACGAACAGCCTCATGGCGGATATCCACAAGGCGGATACGGCGGTCAGGCTCCCCCTCCAAGCGGATACGGCGGCGGTGGATACGAGCAGCCGCATGGCAACAGCGGTTATGGGAGGTGATCTCGTTAGCCATGGGTTGGACATAGACAGACGGGCATGATGTTTGCAAGACGGTAGCTTGATGACTGTATATGAATTCGATTGCGTGCATGACTTGAAGTTCCATCTGTGTTTACAGCCGTCCCTCCGTAGATTTCAAAACTTGATGGACAGACAATCATCTTACTTGCCAGTGCAAGTGGAATGATACACTAAAGCTGCTGATACTACAGTGTACTTGAGTTTGAACTACTAGCCGGCGACTATTCTCTCACTAGTATAGAGCGTGGCTCCACGTTCGAAAGCTGCCGATACCACCACTGCAGTTTACAGACTCTGGCATGCAATGAAGTCTAGAATGTTGTATGAAACCTCGTGTCGCATGGTGAGTATGTTGGAGTTAGAAGAATCGTCATTACACGGTGTTATAATGGTTGTGGCATCATCTTCACACGGACGCAGTCACTGCGCAAGACTCCCTACCGTATTTAATAGGCATGTTTCAACTCCGCGTGCACGCGGGACAAGCCCGTGCGTAGGTCTCCAGGTGATTCCCTGACGAGACAGGCCGACCTGCTACACTCTACCGACACTTGCCAACTCCTTTGCGCATTCTCACCAACAACTCCAAACAAAACTCCCTGCACTCTCCCGTCGCAGGAATCCACGCGAACAAGCAATACCCGACACTCCACATAACAGGCTTTGCGGCGACACCACTACGCAACCATGAACCCAGAGTCGTGAGTTCTTTCACATGATAGCCACGACGCTCTATGCGACGACGCTGCATACCATACTGCCATAAGATCGCATATCGCTGACACGGACAACCACAGAGTGCCTCCCCCCCAACCCCAGCCTCTGCGCAGGCCCCTACGATGCCACAATCGCTTACCGCCTGCACCCTTTGCACGAGTGTTGACCAAGTACTGACACACGGCTGCCACAGATACGACTACCTCTTCAAGCTCCTCCTCATCGGTGACTCCGGTGTCGGAAAGTCATGCCTTCTGCTCCGTTTCGCGGACGACACTTACACCGAGAGCTACATCTCCACAATCGGCGTGGACTTCAAGATCAGGACTATTGAGCTGGATGGCAAGACAGTCAAGCTTCAGATCGTGCGTATACCCCTATGGTGAAAGTACCAGGAAGCGAGAACATGAGACTGATGGAGATGCAATCAACAGTGGGACACAGCTGGACAGGAGCGCTTCCGCACAATCACCAGCTCTTACTACCGCGGCGCTCATGGTATCTGCGTTGTTTACGATGTTACCGACATGGACAGTTTCAACAACGTCAAGCAGTGGCTGCAGGAAATCGACCGTTACGCTACGGAGGGCGTGAACAAGCTCCTCGTGGGTAACAAGAGCGATATGACCGACAAGAAGGTCGTAGACTACAATGTCGCAAAGGTATGTGGAGATCGGAAGATAGCACTGTCGACGGGACAAAGAGCAATACTTACATCCACCGCAGGAGTTCGCAGACAGCCTCGGCATCCCCTTCCTCGAGACCTCTGCCAAGAACGCCAGCAATGTCGAGCAAGCCTTTTTGACCATGGCCCGCCAGATCAAGGAGCGCATGGGCAACACCACCGTCAACAACAAGCCCACTGTGCAGGTCGGCCAGGGCCAGGGCGTGCAGTCCGGCAGCGCCGGCGGCTGCTGCTAGATGCTCTCCTCCATCAGCAAGCACAAAGGAGGTCATGGAACGCCACCATGCGAGACCTTTTTCCCGCTCCGAAACTTTAGAGTGATGATGGAGACCGGTGGGCAGCGAAGTTGGATTGTTCATGACGGGCAGGTCAGGCGTTTTTTCTAGTGCACTTCTATTTCACAATCCCCCCACACACAAACACAGAGATGATGCGAGTTAGGTCGGGTCGGTCCTCTTTCCACACTGTTTAATGCCAGCATAGTCGCACAATATGGACTCCCTTTCTTTCTTTGTTTGGATATCCTATCATGATTATGCATCTGTGGAAGGTCGAGGTCATGCTGGTTTTGATATGTCTGACTTGGGTGTGCTTGAGAAACGTAAAGCTGCTAGGCGGAGAGGCACGTATGAATGCCACGCTACGTGCGTTGTTGAAGTAGCGTACGCGTAGCCATACGAAGCTGCATAATGATCTTTCTATGCGTGTATTTGTTCTCTTGGTAGAATCGATCATCGAACAAATATTCTATAGGTCTTTACGAGATATGTTGTTCATAGCCTACAACTTCAAGTATGACTAGAAGGTCCTGTCTCTGCTCTCATTTTTTTCTTTGTACCAGGCGCTGTCGTTGATGCTCGATCTGACATGTCTCATTTGACAATCGCCAAAGCATATATTGGTGGCCTGAGGCAGAAACGTCATCCCGGCAGACGACCAAGCGCGCTGCGCGAGGCTAATCAAGCTAGGGCCATCCTGGCAGGCGCGTCGAAAGCACATGACATTGAACCTATGAATTGCCGTCCACACAAACTCGTCCTTCCCAATCTCGTCTTTGGTCGACGGTACGCATACTGGACCATATATAAGAATCGCGTGGCATATCGGTCGACTGGATTCCTATCCGACAGCGGAGGTGTTTTTGATTTCATCACAAACAACAACCAAGGCAATCAATGGAAGCATACGAGCTGGTGATCCCAGACGGCTGACAACATTCATACCGCTGATTGAAAAACGCTCCTTTCCACAACTACAAAACCACACATGTGACGACTTTGCATGCCGGCTGCCGCAATTCCAACACCTATCAAACGCAACATCACCCACTATGAAAGAAAGGGAACGTATGCAAGTCTCCGATATCCTGCAGTTTCCTGCTCCTAGCAAAGACCGCCCCACCGACCAGCAAACAACCACGCAGGTGACATGGTCGAGTCAGTAGCAACGCATCGCAAGTTCGTAGGAACTGCCAGTCTATACCGCCACCTCGCCTTCCGCAAGCCCCCTTTCCTGCAGAGGAACTTTAATTTCGTACTGGACCGGCACGAAAAACTCCTGGCGATCTCGAGGGGCGTTGATGGCCGTGGGGGAGAGATGAGTTCGAATTCGAGGAGAAAGACAGCATGGGATTATCCTACTGCTGAGATGATGAAAGACCTGTTGAAGGGTCGAAAGCCCGTGCTCAGACTTGATGCTTTGCAGATTCGGCGGCATGATTCTGGGCAGGCCTACGGGTGAGTTTCCAGAGCACTCTTATGATATGATGGCAAGCTGACTTTTGAAGCAGTGGTGGTCGCAATCGACTTTCACGAAAGATCAAAAGTGAACCTGATTGGCTGCCGGACCCAAGTATTGATTTCCGCGCTCCCTGTCTGATCACGCTGATGTTCATCAACAAGGGCAAAGATCTCAATCAACAAGAGAGAATTCATGTCGATACACGATGCGGCACGATCGAAAGCAGCAAAGCCGACTCAAAGGACCGTGTCTTCGAAATCACGCTCGACGAAGGTTTCGCTATCGACGTGGAGAAAATCTTCGTGACTATCGAAAAGAGCAGCAACGGCACTTACCGATGGAAACGAAGCATTCCAGCTCACTATCAGCTGAATGTCGAAATCAAGTGCCAGGATCACGATGATGCTATACGGCTTCTCAGTCTGATGGAGAACAAGCCTGCTTCGAAGTACCGGGGCACGCTGACCGAGAAAGACGCGACTTTGCGAGCAACTTGGCTCGCCCTGCCTGAGTGTCCTACACTTGGCAAATCGCTTCGTCTGCTGCGCTCTGACGGTGCCGTTCACGCAGTGGACACGAGATATGGTGTCGAGCTGTCGATGGGCTGGAGTCGGAAACAAGATTTGCCACTTATTGCATACGCAAAATCAAGGCGTGCCGCGGTTGTGCCAGATCAAGATCAATTACCAACGCCAAGCGCTTCGGACGAGTCGGAGAACACCCCAAAGCAACACATCATCACGTACGTGTTCATGAACGAGCGCTCGCATACGATGAAGAATTTGCAGTGCCCGCTGTGTGCAACCGGACCATCTCTACGAGCGCGCCGCGTGTTTCCCTCCTTTGACAGGCTGCATACACACTTTCTGTTGTGGCATGATCACTTTCAACCTCAGGTCGAAGATGAGGAAGGGGATATGTCTTCAGTCATTCGCAAAACAGTACATCTGACGCTTGCTACGAAGCTACTCGAGGCTCCGACTAAGCCCTTGTACGACGGTGAAGAAGAGCAATGGATAGCTCCGCAAAGACCATTCGACGAGCAAGCCTACCTGAAAGGGGAGGATACTTGGACAGGTCACCCGAAACTGAAGCCCATGACCAAACACGATCTCAAAGCAGAACGTGCTCAGCTTAACGCTCTCAAGAAGCATCCCTCAGGGACATCGACTCCCCCCAATCTAATGAAGACCAACAATAGACCAGCGCCTGCTGACGTTCTCGACATACCAGACCTCCCCAAACCCCGATGGCCCTTACCCAAGGTGCCAGGAATCAGGTTCTACCGCACAAAGTCAAAACGACCCTTCGAATCGGACGAAGAAGTCTCCGAGAGTGACGAAGATGTTGACGAAAGCTGGCTACACGCCCACAAGCGTGATGATCTGAAATCTCTCCCTCTCAGCGCGGGTGGAAAAGATTTCTACCAAGATTGGAACCTTACGCTAGCGCAGGACGATTTTCCAGCAGACGTCTTCGCGAAAGAACTCCTCGTGCGCTTCGCCAGGAAGTTCCGCGCCAAATTGGGACACGATGATGAGTACTACGACGAGTTCGCGAAGATGGTGAATAGGCTGCATTCTCTTAACTTCATCGACGAAGAGGTCCGAGATTACTGCTGCAAGCGGGAGAGAACGGGGCCTGGCGCGCCGGTAGCACCTATGGGTCTTCCTAATGGGAGCAGGGCTGTTTCCGGAGCGGCGAGTGGCGAGTACAGAGCGAGGACTTGCACATGTGGTGTGCCGGTTGAGAGTGCACGTGCGGCTGTCATGTGCGACAATATCCGCTGTCCTCGAGTTCACTTCCATATGGCTTGCGTGGGTCTTACGCGTCGGACGGAGGATTGGCTGTGTCCGGAATGTCGTGGTTGATGATCAAGGTGCGTGAAAGCGAATAGGATTTTGCTCTTCAGTGATTTACAGTATGGTTAGCGTGGCGTTTTGGAGCAGGTTGCCTTTTGACTTTTGGTTTTTTGCTTGCGATTTGGTAGAAGAGCAAGAGAAGAGTGAAAGATCTTATCTTCCAAGTGAAGGCACAATGTGAGTTCCCCAAAAGAGGTCTGAGCCTAGGCGCACGGTCGCTCCTTCCTCACCTGTGTGCTCGTTGTCTTCCGTTTGCTCTTCACGTCGCAACCAGCGAACCTGCGGCGTCGCAACAACATCGCATCCTTTCAACTCCTCGACATCCATACCACACACCACACCTGACCACGCAGCTCTTTACTGCCTCTCACCAAGACACCTTCCGCCTCGTCCACTCTCTTATAACCGCCTCACACGCCGGCACCGCTCTTTTCGCCTTCACCTTACTGCTTCCAACGCCCTTCAGCGCCGCACCTCCAAATTCGCTTCGAGCAATCACACCATGGCGACCAGCAGATCCATATCCATACAGACACCAAACAATCTCCTCCAGCTGGCGCTCAAGCCCGCCACAGGAAATTCAGGAGTCGCCAATCAAATGGATGACGAGGAGTGCCACCTCCTGAGTCTGCCAGTCGAGCTACAAAAGACGATCCTCGAATACGTACGTACATCAGTCCTAACCTTCTACGTCGAGTCGTATCAGCTAACGGTTCTCTAGCTTACCACAAATGAAGACAAGAAGAGCGCTTGTCTCACTTGCAAGCAGATGCAGCTCCTTGCCACGCCATTGCTGTATCGTCATATGGAAGTCGATTGCTTCCGTTTGGAGCACTCTTTTGGTGAAGCCACGGTCAAGGAACATCCAGGACTGAAACACATCAGAATCCTGCGCATCAGAATGAATTTCCTCTCCCATCTCATCCAAGGAGGAACCATTATGCCGATCTGTCGCGTCCTAGTCAATATTCCGAAGCACACACTCACCCAGTTTGAGTATGGGATCCATGTGATCTTTGACTTTTTTCCCTTACACCTAGATACTAACATGATCACAGACTGCCAATGCACGGTCTCTACGACACCGGTATCGAATATTTGATACGCCTCAGGCAGCGCAATCTTACCAACTATCAATACCGTTTCGAAAACCCGGACATGTGGCCAATCTATCCGCCAGACGATGAGGAGCTTGCTCACGTCACGACCTTGCAGCTTCTCGTTGGAGGATGGGAGGACTATGAGCACGCAATTCACCTGCTGGAATCTACCCCGAGTCTTTCTAGCCTGGACATTCAGCACGACCACAAAGTTTCTTGGCCCTCGATTGAATTCACGCGACTATGCCGAGGCCCTCGTAGACTCAGATCCTTACGGATTGAAAACTTTTGCTTCACGCTAGGCAGTAGCACGATTGCTGGATTCGTGGAACTCGAGGAATTGGAAGAGTTGCAGCTGATCGACTGCGAAGAGTACAGCTGTCTTTCGAGGGACATTAAAAGCCTTCCGCTGAAGCTGAAGGCTTTCTGCATTCATGAGATTGATGAAACCACCGAGCTCTTTAGCAGTGTCGAGAACGACCTCATACGGTCACTGAAACCCCTGGTCAGAATGAGCCTGACTCTAGGTATAGACTTTGGCCTTCCATCCAATTTGCTTGACTGGTCGGCTCTCCAAGCTCATGCATTAGCGTTGCAATACCTACGGGTGGAATATACCTGGCCAGAACTACCTTTTTCGAAGTTCCACCCAGGATTTGCACAGTTTTGCAAGGCTTCGCTCAAATTGGAGCTTCTGGCAATATCTGGTGTGACGGTCGGACATGAGGATGATGATATAACGCACTTCCTGGTAAGAACTGCATGCATTTTGTCTAATTAACTCACGAATTGACACTGTCACAGGCATGCGTCGCTCCCCTACACTCACTGAGAGTGCTTGAGCTCACAGTCGTCATGGAAGAGCTCCGTGATGTCTAGTATCCTGCAGAACCCTATTGTCTTGTTACAGCAGATGTGGTGCGCGCTTACAAGAGAGAAAGGGTGATCAAGAGAACTGTGGACAAAATTTTCTCTTCGCTTGCAGCCAGTTGCCCTAACCTCACCGTGGTCGTTCTGAAAATGGGTGACCGGACCGTGGAGAGGTACGAGGACGACGGGACTCATCCTTTCTTGCGGTCTAACTAGATCGATCTATACGGTCAAACGCGTGTCGTTGGTTTGGCCGTAGAGCGGCACATGGTCAAACACCACGAGCCTTGTGCAGAGATTCTGGAGCCGGACAACTTCGGGTTCCCCGCGATGCAATGGAAATGAGCATGGCGATTTTGCTTACGAAGTCAGTTAGCGGATCTGGGAGATGGTAGGCAACTAGATGGTCTGATGTCTGGGGGTAGTGATTTTGGTGTGAGCGGCGTGAGCTCTGGACACAACGGTTGCTGGACCGCCTCGAGCACTTGATGAGTGTATAACACACGGGAAATGAAAGGAGAACAGAGAAGCTTACGACACGGGTTCGATATTGATTGCAGTCAATGAACATGAGTAGTAATAGCTACCAGAAAGGTACGATTCAAATGATGAACAGCAGCAAACGTATGGTGATAATACAATTGCTCACCACTTTCATTCATCCATATAGCACAATCGTATCCCCAACATTCAGAACATGCAAATCGCTATCGCCGCTTCGAAAATAACTCCAGCATCATCTATCCACTCTTCACTCCAACTCCCAGAACCCACTCTCCACTCCAAACTCTCCATTCCACGAGATTCAGAGTCAGGTTTAATCTCATGACTTTAGGCGACATTGCACGTGCAATTACTCACTTGACTTACTGCATCGCGACACCGCCAGCAGCACCGCCACCGCCGCCATCGACACCGTTCGTCGCCCGAAGCGCTCTGAAACTACTTAAGCCTTCCACACGCCTGCCAACTTGCTTTCACGACACTCATCTGCGACAGCAACAAGCTACAACGGCAGGTACCCTTAGAAAGAGCGATGAGTAGGTCTACAAGGCAACACGAGCCATTGACAACCACCAGCATCAGCTCTCCAACACATCGTCTTGCTTTTCCTACTCCTCCTCCTCCCGCTCCTCCTGTAATCGAGTTCCTCGCTATCAGGCCGTCTCTTCCCTCAACGTCGACAGGTTGGTCAAAACACCCCTCTCTGAATACACATCGGAACCTGATCCTACCTTCACATCATGGCTGAAGATCAAGCATCCGAAGCCGCGACTTTCCCGGCTGGGGACTTTCAACTTGCGATTCGATCAGCTCCCGAACCCTCAGCCGCCATCAACCAGAACGTTCGCCCAGAGTTTCGCCTCTTGGACCTCCCAGTCGAGTTGCAGGAGATGATCCTCGAATGTGTACGTGTCTTACTTGTGGCTTCTTTTTGAAAAGCTCCACTCAGTACATGCTAAATTGCTAATCACTCTACAGTTGGTGTTGAACAGCGATATCAAGAGTGCTTCCCTGGCTTTCAAACGCTTCCAAACCTTTTTGACGCCTCTGTTATACAACCACATGGAGATCGATGGCGACTATGTGTGTGGTGAACCTTTCGCGCACTCTGATTGGAGAACATCATCGACTCAAGCACGTCCGCACCATGCACATACACAACCCAAAGAGCCTCACCGACATGTGTCCCAACTGCGCAAGAACGCTGCCTTACACAGGAGTTCCGGGAGAGATCAGTTTCGAAGAACACACGGCGAGAGGCTTTTGCCGCCTTCTCAATGCTATACCAAAGCATTCGCTCATTCGACTTGAGTACGTCTCACTGCAACTTGATATCTGAAGTACCAGTGAAGAGGCACTAACAAATTCTGCAGGCTACCAATGTACTTTTGCGAAAGTACCGACATTGAGCGCACTGTCCGTGCTAGTCAGCACGCTCTGACAAAACTACCAATTCCGAAAAAACGGCTTCGAGGTCTGACAGGTAGTTGTACCCAAGGCTGACCATCTCACTCTCATCACAACTCTGCAGCTTTACCTTCAGTCTGAAGATGAGTACAAGCATACGATTTTCTTACTTGAGTCCACCCCAAGTCTCGTGAGCCTGGATATCGAAGTCTTGATGGACAGACCCGAAGCCATCTTCCCTACGATGCCTCTGGCCGGAGGACCCCGAAGGCTCAAATCCCTGCGATTGAGGTGCTTCGTCTTCGAGAATGGTGGGACCACGCTTTTCGATGTTGTGAGGTTTGAAGATCTTGAGGAGTTGCAGCCATTCTTCTGCAAAAGCTACGGAAGTCTTCTGCTAGAGCTCACGCACTTGCCTCTGAAGCTCAAGAGCTTTTGTATCGATGAACAGGACACGCTTGACATTCAATTTGACGACAACACCAGCGTCTTCCTACGATCGCTAAAGCCACTAGAGCGTATCAGCCTTGCTCTGGACTCAGATCTGGGTTCTCCGGACACCAAGCTTGACTGGCGTGCCGTCGAGGCCCATGCATCAAGGCTGAAGTATCTACGAGTAGAGACTTACATTCATGAATCGTTATTTCCAACAGAGGATTCTATTGCGGCGTTCGAGAGGCTCTGTAAAGGTGCCGATAACTTGAGGCAGTTGGCGATATCAGGTTTGACTCGATACGATGATCCCGAAGGAAACCTAGGCATGTCGCGTTTTCTGGTATGTCCCGCTTGAAAGACGTGTTCTAACATATTCATACACTAACATGTCCATCAGGATATAGTCGCTGAATTGCGTACGTTGAGAGTTCTCAAGCTCGACCTCTGGTTCGGTCTTTACGATGTCGATGATCACACAGGAGATACTCCCAGATCTCGGGCGCAACTGGATACACGAGCGGCTGAGAGGCAACGCTTAATCCAGGATGAGACCGACGGAATATTTTGGTGTAATGACCGTAAGTGCCCTGATCTCAAGGCGGTCGTGATCGGGTCGTATGGTCCAGAGCACGAGGATGAAGGAGTCCACCATTTTTTGCGGTCCAAGCAGATCGAAGTGGATGGTGAGCTAACCGCTGTAGCTTTGCCTGTCAAAAGACACCTGGTCAAATATCACGAGCCTTGTTCGGAGATTCTAGAGCGGGAGGCCTTTGGTTTCACCAAGATGCGACCATGCTTTGAATTCGCTGACCGGACCATTCCATGGGCTCGCCATACCTGAGCTTCTCGTCGACGAGGGTGAATGGGTTCGCATAGCTGTAGCTTATCCAGAAAAACTCTGCAAACTTGCAATCAGGATTGACTACGAGAGATGTTTCCACTGCAGTAAACAAATGATTGCGTGATCATCGACTCTATCTCTAGATTCAGTTCAGTGTGTGGCTCCCAGAGATATCCGCATCAAATCAACCTCCATACTCGCAACCCCCAAGATATCCAAACGCCGCCTGAAAATCAACTGCAGCATCACCAACCGAAGCTGGCTCAACCAAGTACTCCCCCAAAGTCACCAATACCATGGCCCGCAAACTCAATCCGCCCTGCACTGCCAAATCCAGAACCACCCTCTATCTCCGCCGCCGCTTCCGTAAATTCTTCAGAATCCTTCACGAATACCACAAAGAGCAAGCCGACGCGAGGAAGCGAGCAGCAGCGAAAGCTGGGAACGGAGGGAGGAAGAGTCGACGAGTTGAAGAAGCCGATGGCGACGATGAGAGTCTGCATGGAGGGTATATACCAATGACTGGAGAGAACTTGGTGGGCGAGCGGAGGGCATGAAGGAGTAGGAGGTCGTCTGCTTTCGTCGCTGATGGCTGGCGAGGGATCTTTGGGCGTTGATGTGGAGAAGGTACCTATGCACGAAGATTCCGAGCTTGGAATGGAAGTGAAGTAGTTTTCCTGGAAGTATTCATACACTATCAAGTTATCTTATCATTATGGAAGACCGGAAAGGAGAAAGAGGTGAAGTTGAAAGTACGAGATAATGTGCGAGGCGTGCGATTCCCGGCACTACTGATTCTTGGTCTTTTGTTTGTTGCAAGTCGTTAAACCATTTCCCATTCCCGCTTCTGATACATGCAGGTTACGACACACACTCCCATTCCAATTACAAGCTGGATCACTGCCAGTGGTCTGACAGCATCACGCGCGTGAGAGCTTGTCACCGCATTTTTTTTAATAATTGTTCCACTCACGCCAGTGGCAGGCGGATGGATGCCTTCGAACACATCGCAATGGCCTTCATGGCCGATGCCTTCCCATCTATCTCGTGTATCGCCAAGTCTCGTGCCCGCTGCCGCCAGGGCCGGGTTGCATCTGTGGTAGCATTGGAGCCTGCCTGTTCGCGTTCTGCGCCTGCGCGTGGGGGTTGAGGGGAGCCAGATCTGGTCTGGCGTTCGACCCCCAGGCTGGTGCGTTGAAGTTTGGCGGTGGAGGTGCAGAGTTTTGGTAGTGGTCCGGGTTCTGCGGATGCTGATGGTGTGTCCCCGGTGTGTTAGGATCAGAGAGTGGACTGGCGGTCGGCGCCTTGGGACTTGTCCAAACATGCGTGTCTGGACCAGATGCGCCGAAAGGTTGACCCAGGCTGTTGCGATGCTGGTTCTGTTGCGGCTGTTGATGCATTTGCTGATAAGGATGCTGGTGCAATTGCTGCTGCTGCTGCTGCTGCTGCGGATTATAAGGCTGTGGCTGAGGATGTTGCTGGTACGGCGTTTGGTATGGCCCATAAGGCGAGACATGCTGGTAGACCGGCTGCATGTATCCCTTATCACGCATCATACGCAAATGTGCACCATCGCGAGAAGCAATGCTCGGTGCATACGTGAGATGATTCTGGAATTCTTGCGGGGTCTGATGTACCGCTGTCGGCCATTTCGGCTTTGGCTCCTCCTGGCGTAGAGGCGGAAGCGCATACGGCGGGTGTTGGTACGTCGGCGTTGCGCCTGGACGTTGAGATGGCGGCGTCCATTGTTGACTCATAGGCCGGGAGTTGGATCCTGAACTCACAGAGGCTGATGGCGTGCGCGTAGCATTCGGCGGCGCAGGCTGAGCGCCACTGTTATCTGCGGGTTTGTCTTGAGGGCGGTCAGCGTCGAGGTATGCAGGATGCAAGTACGGCGGGGGGCCGATATCTTGTCTGGTGGAGAGCCTGTCCGGCATGTGTGGAGACCTACTTGGGTTATTCGTGTTGTCATGGCTGCTCGGTGGCCGCTGGGACTGGTGAGAGCCCGCAGAAGCTGCGGTCGCAGGAGTTGGTGGAGCACCGTATGGCGAGTTGGAATACTGCGTTTGAGACGGAGCCCCATTGGCTGCGGAACCGTATGATGGATGCATTGTTGGATGGCGCATTTCAGGACTTCCAGCAGGCCTTCCCATGGCAGCAGCCGGCGCGTATCCGTTGGCAGGACGCTGCTGTCTCATCTCTGCCTGCTGCTGAGACACGGATTTGTACATCGGTGGCAGATTCTCACGCTGATAGTCTGGGCGCGGTATGCTTTGTGACTTTTGCACCTCATCTCGGAAGCTCGAATACTCACCCCGCCATGCCGCTGGCAAGACTCTTGTGGAGTAATAGTGATCCTCTGAAAAAGGACGCAGTGGCGGTGCATTCTCACCGTCACTGCCTCTGCGAGAAACATCGACATGCTGTCCATTTCCTTGCGGGTAAGGCGATCGCTGCCTAGCTTGCTCGGCGAAGTTCTGTTGATTGGCCAGCGATTGAGTGTCAATTGCAAGCATATTCGGCTGTGTCGGCAAGCGAGGCTTGTAAGCGTATGGCTTGTCCAAACCATGGTGGAATGTGTTCATCGCACCATAGGAAGGCTGTGTCCGTGGTACGAGTGTTGGAGCTGCCGCCAGAGAGGGACGTGGCGCTGTGTATGTGTACGTTGGCTTCGGGGGAGCCACTCGGTCCAGGAAATTACTGCGTGGCGCAGGCTCTGTGCCGCCAACCTTGTCGGTGAAGAAGCATCTTGCCTCTGTCGACTTAGCAGGAAGGTAGTAGTACAGCTGATCTGCTTTCTCGAGGTCGACCTTGACCTTGAGAAGTTTGTCCCTGTTGGTGCGATAAGCTCCGGGTGGGAAGTCTGAGTTGTAGAACTCTTGCCACTTGTAAGCGGCGTCGTCGGTGAAAGTTTCGTCCTGGTTGGGCACACCATCCTGTCGATTGCTTGCGGATACGAGCTGTTTGTTCATACCTTCGGGCATCGGCACGGCGTTCGGTGATGGCTGGGGTCTCTGTGAGAGATCTGGGTCCAACACGCACAGGTATTTCCACTCGACTTCGACTCTTTCTCCATCGAACAGCACATCTATCAGAACAGTCATCTCAGAAGGTCTGTTCTCGATAACAAGACCAGCGAAGACCTCGCGTCCAATGTGCTGTACTTGAACGACGTCTTTTGACTTGAGCTGCTTGGCATACTGGAGAACCCGCTCCTCCTTCTCCAAGCTGTTCGATGTCGCGTTCTTCGGCATCTTGGGGCGGTGCATCTTGCAGCGGAAGTCGAAGCCCTCCTCGTAATACTCCTTGCCTTCTTCGTCGAAGGTAGGAACAGGGCCCGCGTCGATTTGTACACCAGCGGCCAACGCGCAGGTAGCGTGAAAGGCGCGCGCACATTTCTTCGATGAGCACTGGAAGCATGCTCCACGCTTCGAGCGACAGAAGTTGCACTTCAGGTCCAGGCGAGCACGGTCGATATTATCGACACCATGTACAGTTTCCTGGCCGTTGTCATTCGTGATGAAGGTTTCTGGAGTGTAATGTGCGCATGATTTGTGAGCTTTCTTGCCGTTGTCCGTCGGCAGCAATGGCTCCCAAGGGTTTTCGTTCGGGCACATGACGCAAGGCTCGGCTGAAGGAGCCTTGATTCGAATACGAATCCTCTTCTTTTTCTTTGGCGGCTCTTGTTTCGTGTCGCGCTTGCGCTTCCTGGAGGCTGGCTTCCCTTTGACGCTTGCTGGTGGTGTGGGTAGCTTACTATCCTCATCTTCCAGCTCGGAATCGTCGTCGGTTTCTTCGTAGTACTCAGGAGTAGGCTCTCCACGCAGCTTACGCTCGATTTCAGCCACATCAACCCAGACATTGTCGGCCTCGCAGTTGCACTTGCGAGCGATACGTCCGTACTCCAGCCAAGACTCTGTGGCGAAGTTGACGGACTCTGCGCAGTTGTAGCCGATGTTGTACCCAGAGTGGTAGCCGTAGGGGTATGTGATGACGAACTCTCCCTCGTAGTGGACAAGCTTGTTGACCTTGACACCGTACTGCTTTTGCAGGACGTCGGGCGAGATCAGGTAGGTTTTGTGGCGGAGGAACTGATCGCAGTTCTTGGCATCGCCCGGCCAAGCTTGCTTCATAGCTTTCTCAAAACGACGCGCATCCTCTTGCGAGATGCTGTACCATTGCTTGGGCGCACCGAAATGGATGTAGTTGATGCTGTACAGATCGACGTCTTCGAGATGCCATGCGAATGTTGCCTTCCACATGCCAAGATAAAGATAGGCAGTGTTGACACCCGGAACCTTGGTACCGAGTACATCCAAGATGTTCTCCAGCTTCGCCACATTCCAAGTCTCTTCATCGTCGTCGAACAAAGTGCCAGGCATGTCGGCCGCGTACATTGGCTGGTTGAAGGCAAGACTCTTCCAGTATTGGTTCTCCAGTTCCGCGCAGCGCTCGGGGGTGTACTCATCAAGACCTTCCATTCGATAGTCGAAATTCTTGAAGGCCTTGGCATCAATGTGATCAACGGACTCCGTCGTGTTGTTGAGACGCCTAGATGTGACTGTTTTGTTGGTGCCGCGTCCAGCAGGGCGTCCTCTCTTCTTGGTCTCGGTCGGTGTGGGTGTTGCATTTGAGCGTCCGCCACGTTTGGTCGCTGATTCATCGGCTGACTGGTCTTCCACCTTGACAGGTGCATTACGGGCCGGCCTTCCAGGCTTTCTCTTGACCTTGGGCTTCTCTGGCGTCTCATCGTCTCCAGCTTCGCTAGCAGCTTTGGCAGCAGCAGTCGCAGCACGTCCACGGAGCCCAGGAGCAGCCCTGACCACCTTCTCTTGGTTGCGGCGACGCTCTCCACGTCTTGCAGGCGGCTGGTGGTGTGTTTCGTGTGCCAAGGCTTTCCATTCCGGTAGATTGTACGAGCGCATCTTCTCGACGTTTTGCTGCGTGTAAGTGCCGAATGTGCCGTTGAACTCCTGTGTGATAGGATTCTTGATCCTGATGCGCTTGATCTTCTCATCGAGAGCGGGGAGTTTATTGCGCCTAAGCACGTTATATCAGTTTATGCGCAATTCACTCAAAACAAATGTCAATCACTCACCATTCGTCTGGTGGGATAACCTTGACGATTCCTGACTTCATTCCATACTTGTCCACCTTCTCGATAAACTTCTTGAAGCTCTTGAACTGTGCCATTGTGGGTTTGAACACCGGAATGTTGCCTCCGTCCCAATAGTGGTCGGGTTCGATCTCCTCGTCGTCATCGTCGCTAAGATCCAGGTCGCTCAGCTCTGACTCTTCGTCCTTGTTCTCGTGATTCATCTCTTCGGAGGTCGGAGGCGTGAGAGCGTTCGCGGGCTTAGCGCTTGTGTCGGGAACAGTTTCGGTGGTGGGTTTGGGATCGTCGTGTGGTGCTGGCGACAGCGGCGCAGTACCGGTGACCGTGGCCATTTCGGTGTCGCCAGTAATATCCATGGTGAATGCGCGGGTGGTAGGTGGCGAGTGCGCGCACCCGGGTGGTGATGTTGTGGTCGCGAGCTCGAGTCGCTCGCTGTCGCGGCCAGGCCCGACACCGCGTGGCGAAAAAGAATGGAAGTGGCGAGTGCAGGCAGTGTGGTTGGTATTGTTATTAGATGCGTCGTGCGCTGATTCAGTCGGGAGTTTGCACCATCACTTGCACGTGCGGGCGTTGTGTGAGGTAAGGTTGTTAGCGAAGGTGAAATGGGAACTGGATGGGGGTGACGCAGGTGCTCCTGCCAGTTAACTGCATCGGGCAATCCCGCAGCGAGGTTGAGATTTGGGCCAGCCTTCACTCGCGAATTCAAGTCACTCACACTTCAATAATAATACATGTACCTACCACGACCTTGATTCATCAATATACAAGTTTTAGATGGCTAGAATATTGTGTTAAAGGATGTGAGCCACATAGGCGGGTATGATAATTGCCTCAAAGACTTCCACCTAGTACCTTAAGTCTGCCCACGTGATCAGGCATCTAGCACCACCTAACCACTCCCAATGGACTATACACAGGATGTCGTACAACGCAGCGTCCATCTATCAACCCTTCGTCTCAAGTCCTTAGGAACACACATACTACACACTCTTGTTGGCCCCAGATTGCATGTAACCTCTTTCCCTTCCGAGCCAGGAGAGAAATCTTTCAAGCACGCACACTATGGCACTAAGAATCGCCGCCAACGTTTGCAATACTCTGGTCAGCAACAAGGTATCCAGATGGATATCTGAGGATGGACACCAATAATCAAACACATAGATCCCTGCGGTCCCTGGACAGTTCCTGCAGGCGCCCGCTAATGCGCGACATCTTGACTCCACTCTCGACTCTCCGGACTTCTGTGCGGAGATCGGACTGTCGGAACTGACAGACCGGGGACACAAGGGAGATTGAAGCTCGTCCAGCTTATCTGATCTGTCTCGGCGGGCTTTCCAGGAGTGTGATGAGTAAGAATGAGCCGCTAGCAGCAACAGGACGATTACAGCCCTACGTGAAGACATTGCTGCTCCGTGGGTGTCTGCGAGACACGTAGCTTCGTTTCGAAAAGCGTTCACACACTCCAGCAAATGAGGCTATTGAGAGGGTTGGCAAATCAATAGATGCTGCATATGGGCTATTCAGTACAAACTCGAAGTAGTGATGTCGTGGTCGACATGGGGTATCTTTAGAAAATAGAAGAAATAGGAGCAAACGCTCCAGACAATTCTCACCACCCTTTCCTCGGTGTCCTCAACTTGTCTGCCAAGCTCTTCGCCGCCGGCGTCATCCCCCTTTTGCCACGGGTCAAGCCCTCGGCGCTTTTGAACTTTGGTGTGGGCGTGCGTCCAGGCGTGATGCCTAACTTTGACAGCTCTTCCACTCTACCTCTGCCGCTTTTCCTCCTCGCTTGATCGGCCTTTTCTACGAGTCTGTGGTGTACATCTTCTCGCTTGCTACGCTCGTGTATGGTGAATAGATTGGGTCCAGCTTCATCGGCTTTCGGGAGCAGAGCAAGCGCCGCTTCACGTTCGGCTGCATCAGCATCAGCGTCGGACACTGGCTGGCCAAGTTCAGAAGGAGTGGGCTCCGCGTCAACGAACGCATACCCATTCACACGCGGTGTTTCGGCGCCGGCGTAGCCCGGCTCCGACTCTGTGGCTCTGGGTCGACCAGCAATCGCGGCGTCAATCGCGCTCAGTGAAGGACTGGGTGGTATCGTCTCTGCTCGTGTATGAGATTCCGGAGCGAAGCGGGTTCCGGCATAATTCGTAGCTTTGGGAGCCGCGTTCGATCGCATCTGTCGTATCTGCGCCTGTGTGACAAGCGTGTCTTCGACCCCATCTGGCCCGAACATGAAAGTGTTGCGCGGTCCAGTGCGGTTGGGGAAGGAATCCACAGAAGCTGGCCTCGTGTCGAGGTCCTGGGACGGTCGGTTGGCGGCCAGCAGTTGCCGTTCCTCACCGTCTGCGTTTGTAGTGATCAGTGCCGTGGAAGACGCCCTCTCGCCGCTCTCAAGCAGCTTTTGCTCTCTTTTCCTGTGCTCAATCTGGCGGTTGGTGGGTATGTTGTTTCCTTTGTGGAAAAAAGCGTAGCTTTCTGCCAGCTTCTCATTCTGCTTGTCAAGTAGCGCGTTGAAGCTCTCGTTGTCCTCGCTCGTGTAATTTGCCTGAAAGGCTCCCAGCGACATGTTCACGTCCACTTCCGGCTTCTGTTCAGGCGCAAAATGATCACCACCTGCCTCGGTCATGGGTGTTCGCGCTGGTGTTTCCCCTGTCCATCCTTTAGGAGTCTCTCCTCCAGCAGTGCTCCTCCTTGGTGTAAAGCTGGTTCCTCTTCCAAGTCTGCGTCTCCCATCCGGCCCAGGTGTCATGACTTGCGTCAGGTTTCTTCCAGCATCTCGAATCCAGTCGTTGTTCTTGCTGTCCAGTGCCGTCAAGTACTCTTGCTGTGCTTGCGACTCCAAGAGTCCAGGGAAGAAGTCACGCGCTATAATGTGCGATAGCGCATCTGTGTAAACATCCTCGTCTAGTACTTTGGCAGGTCTCTTTTGCCGCTTCGGAGGTGGAGGTGGTGGCATAAGAGCATTGTCGGTCGAGCGCTTAGTGAGCGCCTGCGATGGTGAGCCTACCATCGCATCAGCAGCTGTCGCCAGATAGTATGATGGTGTTGTTCCCTTCTCGTATGAAGTGCGTGGTCTGACACAAGAGCAAGTCAGGTACAGGCCCATTGTAATGTCTGGTCAGGGCGATAAGCAGCCTTATCTAAGCGGCAAACCTTAAACCGTGACCGCGGAACGGAACAGCTGAATAGCTCCCAGCTCTCACTCTCAATCACAAACAGGCACAACATTGACACGGCCACATCAATTCATCCGCTTCACAAATTATTCTCTTCTGTACTACACTACACACATCATCAAATCGTCACTCACTCACAATGGCGTCTACATCCTCCCCAGAGCCCACCGATGGCAGCTCCGAGCACCCTTACATCACGAGCTTGGTCAAGAACATGCGCGCAATCAACAAGAAGATCAGTGGCATGGCCAAGACCGATGCTGTGATCAAGGACAATCCCAATGTCTCTCTTGACGACCTTGTGGCTCAGCGCAAGCTCAACCAGGACCAGAAGGCTCAGGCCCTCAAGAAGCCCCAACTGCAAGCTCAGCTCGCGACTCTGGAAGAGCAGGTGCAGCAGTACAAGAAGTTCGACGCGGAGTACCAGGCACAGATCCAGAAGCTCAAGGAGGAGCTCTCGGCCACCCACAGCCAGGAGTTGGAGAAGATCAAGCAGGAGACACAGGCTCAGGCGGTCGCTCACTCCGAGGCTGAGCTCAAGAAGAAGCTGTTGATCTTCTCTCAGTTCTTACAAGCAGCGGCTGCCAAGAGGATTGCTGAGGAGGACCCCGAGCTTGATGAGAACAAGGCTTTCGAGGGCACGCTGCTGCTAGTCTACGGTGGTGACCAGAAGGCCGTTGACACGGCTCTGAACCTGATCGAGGGGTCCGACGAGCAGGTGACTAGCATCGAGGGCACCCTCCTGCCAGTCAAATGTAAGTGCCGTCAATCCTACACTTTCAACACGCCTTCTGGATCGAATGTATTATCATCAAGACCCACGCTAACGAGCCATTGCAGTCTCCCAAGTCAAGCAGGCCGCTGTCGCGCACGCACCTTCGCCCGAAGATGCTCACGTAGAGTCTGCGCCCGAAATCACCACCGACGACGCAGTTCCTGCCGGCTCCGATCCCACCACTGCACACGCTGGTCTGACCGAGCTTCAGCAACCTCAAACCAACGGTGTTCCGGCCACATCTGAAGAAAACGCGAGCTCCACCGTCCAGACCGAAGGCAATGTCGCTGGCGAGCGCTGGGACACATCTGCTGGGGCTGAGAAAGAGGGTCTCGAGGATGACTACGAGATCGTCCCCAGGCCCAACGAGGAGGTCGACACACCTGCAGCTGCCCCGGCCGTTGCATCTCAGCCTCAAGCTACCAGCTGGGCCGACGACTCTGCCGCAGGCAACGTTGCTGGTGAGGCCTGGGACACTAGGGCACCTGGCCAAGAGGTGGGTGCGGAAATCCCGGCTCAGACCAACGGCGACGACGGTTTCCACGAGGTCGCTGGTAAGGCCAGAGGCGGTCGCGGCGGCGCCCGTGGCCGTGGTGAGGGTGAGCCCCGTCGTGGCGGACGTGGTGGTCGCGGTGGACGCGGCGGTGCCAGAGGTGGCCGCGGCGACGGCGAGGCTCCTCGTGGCCGTGGTGGACGTGGCCGTGGTGGCCCTCGCGGCGATGGCAACGCTCCCGCCAGGTCCTAGAAGGAAATCTGCGGAGAAGTTGCAATGATTGCAATCGTGTTGCTCTTGCTGCGTCACTGTGTCATCAATGAAAGGTTTACTCACGACGGTTAGCGAATGTAAAATCACAGGCGCATATGGGGATCGTGTTGGGAGCATAAGGTAGCTACTGTAGCATTCTAAACGAACACGGCAGACGTATGTACGTCTGTCTGTCTGGGGACTGGGACTGGAGTTTTTTTGGTCCTGGGCTTGATGATCATCATTCGCGTCATTCCACCTCTGAACTGCGATTTCGAGTGCACCCAGCCGCCTTTGACCACTTTGTGTGATTGTTGTTAGACTAAGGGTCGACATGCTGGATTTATCCTTTTCAATAGGCTGTAACTCTCAATGTCGTAAAGGCTGCCATTTTTCGATTCAGATCCTGTTGAATATCGAGTATTGAAAGTTTGACAACGATCAACTTGCAGTATATCCTGTCCTCGAGGTCGAATCCAATCCTTAAGGCCCAAAACAACGTACACGGCGTTCAAACGATGTGAAATTACAATGAAGCATTGAACCATCTATTTCAGAGCATATCGAATCGGATGCGATCGTTGTATAGATCATTGAGAGTGATGAGCGCGAGATATTCCACAAATAACAGGTCAAAGGTGAGTGTTGATAGGGTTCGTTAGGGTTATCGAAAGTGAATAAGCTCCGAGGCAAGAACGCGTCTTCAGCACACGAGACGCGTAGAGTGCTTCTTGTTCAATTGAACCATATTCACACTCCCTTTCACCACACCACCAACCCAACAACAACACACGAGTCAATCAAACACCATGGACACTAACATGGAAGATACCACCGACGACGTCCCCGAAAGCCAACTCCTCGCCAACGAAACCCCGCCCTCAGAAGTCTTCCTCGCGCCCTCCATCACAAAACCCCTCATCCTCTCCGGCGAATCCTACACCTACCAATCCCCGATCCCCTCGCAAATCGCATCCGACCTCTCAACCCCCTGCGTCCTCGGCGTCGACGAAGCCGGCCGCGGCCCAGTCCTAGGCCCCATGGTATACGGCCTGCTCTACCTCCCCTTGACCCTCCACCAGTCCCTGCTAGCCGAAACCCACCACTTCGACGACAGCAAAGTCCTCACGCCCGCCGTGCGATCCGATCTCATGGAGAAGATCTGTACGCCTGCGACGGACTTGTACGAAAACTGCGGGTGGGCGACGCGTATGATGAGCGCGCGGGACATTTCGGCCGCGCAGCTGAGGCCTCACGGAGCGTACAATCTGAACGCGCAAGCGATGGACGCGACGGCGGATTTGATCAGAGGGGTGTTGGATTCCGGGGTGAATGTGACGGAAGTGTACATCGACACCATCGGCCCGCCGGAGACGTACCAGAAGCGGCTGGAGAGGATTTTCCCCAGCTTGCGGATCACGGTTGCGAAGAAGGCGGATAGTCTGTATCCTTGCGTTTCGGCCGCGTCGGTCTGCGCGAAAGTTTCGAGGGACGCGGCGTTGGATGTGCTTTACGAGAGTTATGATGCCGAGGGGGGAGAGGTTGCGTGGGGGTCTGGGTATCCTTCGGACGCGAGGTGTACGAATTGGATGAGGGGGAATATGGATCCCGTGTTTGGGTGGGGGAGCGAGTGTAGGTTCAGTTGGGGGACGGCGAAGGAGATGTTGGAGGGGGGGAAGAAGCTGGGGGCGAAGGCCGAGTGGCCTGATGCTGCGGCGGCGGAGGATGGGCCGGGGGATAACATGAAGTTGACTGGGTTCATGGTTGGCGCTGGGAGGGGAGAAGAGGAAGGTGACGAGTTGGGGACGTGGTTTGGGAGGAAAGTCACGGAGGAGGTGTTTTGAAGGGGATGGTGATGTTGGTGATCAGCTTTCGAACCACGACTGCCGCTGTAATCCACTGAAAGTGCTGCAAGCAGTGGGTACGACATCAGGAAGAGGCCGGGCATCATGCCTGATGCATTCATCCTATTACGAAAGGTCATCGAGCGCTCTCAGCAAGCTTCGAGGCCCCAGCCAGCCTGCATCTTTCGACCGAGTCAGAAAGGGCCGAGACTCACGGCCAAAGGCCTTCTTGTCCATCACATCGAGCACTCCACATACCACCAGCTGACAGAGAGCGACTTGTGGGAAGCGCAAAATACCAGTCAAGCTGATGGAATGTGTAAGGATCAATTGACAGACGAGGACTCCCTTGGTAACAACGAGCGACCATTAATCGCGAGACGAAGCAAGCAGACCTCGTACCAAGAGTCACAAGACCAAAGGATGGGGGGTGTACGAAGATTTACCATGAACGGCCTAGGTAGTTCTGCGATTCAGAGCTGAGAGAGAAGGGGACCAAGACTTGAAGAGACAATACGATTTTACATATTCGACATATTCAGAAACAACCACCCCACCCTCTGAAAACAAATAACTTTTTTTCTTTCATGACCTAAACCGGGTATCATTTCCCACCCCCAATCCAAGACGCCAAAACACTTTTGCCACTTCCCCTGTGGTTCTCCTTCTCTTTCCCCTTCCCATCCTCCAGCGGTTTGGCCTCTTTGGGCCCAAATCTATCCCTCAATCTCCTAATCTGCGACAATCGCTCGCGCCAACTAGATCTGTAATCCTGGACGTCTTTGTTCACCCACACCTCAGCAAAGATACAAGCGTTCAGGGCAAGGTTGCGGACGTAACGCGGCAGCGAGGCACCCGAGATCATCTTCGGCTCGCTCGCGGACGAGATGCCCGGGAAGTCGTCGCGGGTCATGACCTCGACGCGGTAGAAGCGGTCCGCGACGGGCGTCTGCATGGTGTGGGTGCGGGTCTGCAGGAACGTGGTGCGGACGCTGGGCGTAATGACGATGTACACGTAGTTGAAAGCCGAGGGGAACATGTCGAAGCGGAAGGGCTCGCCCGAATTGTTGAAGACAATGTTCACGTAGTCGTTGCCCGTGTGGCGTTTCTTCTTGGCCGTCACGGCCATTTCGTCGTCGTGGATCGAAGCCGGCATCATGGTTGTGACGTGGTAAACGAGCTCGGTGACTTCGTTGTTCCAGACGATGGCGAATTCGCCGTCCATGTTGTCGCGCGTGTCGAGCCCTTGGGTGTTGAAAGTTGCTCCCTTAAGCCTTCGAAGCTGGCCTAGGTGCTCCACGAACTCCCTGTAGTCGGGAGCGCCGCTGGAGTTGGCAAAGGCGGCTGTTTCGGTGATTTGGCCTTCGCCGACGTATATGACTCCGGCCTTGTGCGAGTCGAGACCCGGCGTCCGATCGAACATACGAATAGCAGATTGCACGGCATCAGCATCTGGAAGCTCTATCAGCCCCGCGGCGCCGAGCGGAGACTTTGTGCTGGGAACCATGATGCTGCCGTACAAGCGACCTTGAGGGTCATCAAAGAATACCGGCACTTCATCGCCTCCTCTTTTAAGAGCCTCTGCAGCATCACCCCACTCTCGTTCGATATGCAGTGTCGGTTGCGCTTTTGTGGGTGTCTTTGCAAGTGCTGAAGCGCCGCCGCGTATTTGAGATTTGAAGGTTCCAGATGGTCTTCTCACCGTGACCAAAGTCCGTCCATTTCGTAATGCAGTGGTAGTGGAGATCAGCAACAAACCGAACAGTCTGTGTCTGACGGTCAGGCGACCGTCGAGCTTCTCATCAAACGGCTCAGCTTGGGTCTTGTCGACTGCGTATTCGCCATGCGATGCCTCCGCGTCAACGCTGTCCATCAAGTCTATGGTGACAAGAGCCTGGTCGGAATAACCCTCTTGGCCATCTTTTGTTGTGTGCTTGAGCCGGCTGGTCACATATTCTTTGATAGGTTGCCTGTCGCTCTCCCGTACAGCAAAGTACCAGAACACGATCACATGATGTGCCAAGGCGTGAACGTACTGGGG
>Ga0265798_10000257_pt1 | contig 95034 bp, 91 predicted proteins | sample P3T30metagenome_FD_192430 | JGI IMG/M metagenome (GOLD analysis project Ga0265798, IMG submission 192430) | Plant litter microbial communities from East Loma Ridge, Irvine, California - P3 T30 | ecosystem: Environmental > Terrestrial > Plant litter > Unclassified | place: USA: California... | reverse complement strand
AAGCTTTTTTATCACCTTTTTTTATCCTTTTTTCTATTGGTTTGTTAACTGTTTGTTAACGTGAAGTTTGGAGGGCAAAGTTTTTTGAGAATTTTTTGGGTAGGTGCAGATTTAGGGTGGAAAGTTCAATGACTCGGGGTTCGGGATGTATATATAGGTGTTATGGCAGTGCCTCCCCTTTAGGCTCCTTATATATACTTACTCGTATCGAAGTGCTTTTACCGGAGAAATTTTAGTAATTATATAAGACGGGATAAGCAATAGCGCTAAGCATACTATTACAGTACCTATATTTATAACCACTATTGCAAGGATGTTTATAGATACAGGCGCCACGCTTACATAGTAATTTTCAGGGCGAAGGGTTATTACACCAAAATATTTCTGGATAAGCAGCAAGCCTATACTTATAAGGTTGCCCCAAAAGAGTCCTTTAATTATAAGGTAGCCCGCATTGTATAAAAATATCTTGCGCACGCTCCAGTTAGTCGCGCCAAGTGCTTTTAACATTCCCACCATTTGGGTACGCTCCAGTATGAGTACCAACAACGCTACCACCATGTTTATAGTAGCAACAATAATCATGATAACTATAATGACTATTATATTAACATCGAACAGTTTCAGCCATTCGAAAATGTTCAGGTATTTTTCTTCGATAGTAACACTATTTAAAGTAGAGGGTATGGCTTTGTAAACTTCATCACCTTTTTCTTTTACCTTATTAAAGTTGTCAAGAAAAACTTCGAAGTTCCCTACCTGGTTTGGTGTCCACTTATTCATGCGCTGTACATGACGTATATCTCCTATCATGTAGGCGGCATCAAATTCCTGAAAACCCGATGTATAAATACCTACCAACTCAAACCTTCTTAGATTAGGCATTCCATTGCCGCCCTGCTTCATGAAAAACGTATTAAACTTATCGCCTACTTTTAACTGAATTTTGTTAGCAAGGTATTGAGAAAGTATAACCTCTGTATTGAGTTGCGCTTTTAAATTAGGTATACGCCCTGCCACGAGATACTCCTGCAGCTCATTCCACTTATAATCTTTACCTACTCCTTTAAAAATTATACCTTCAAAAGTTAGGGCCGTACGAATAATCCCTGCTTTAGAAGCTACTGCCTGTATATGGCTTATTCCTGTTACCTGGGTAAACTTAGGATAGAATTCCTGCTTTATAGAAATGGGCTCTACACTAACTTCTGACTGGTTATCATCAAAATTCGTAATTATAATATCTCCGTTAAATGCCGATACCTTTTCGCGGATTTTTTCCTGCAGCCCTACACCTGTAGCAATGGCTACAACCATCATAATAATACCTATTGCTATAGCAATAATGGCAATTTTTATAATTGGTGCAGATATACTACTTTTATGGTTCTTGGCACTAACCAGCCTGCTTGCTATAAAATATTCTAAATTCAACGTGTGTATGGTATCTTTTTCGTTTTTCAAAAATACTGTTTTATTCTCATTTATATTGGTGGCTGCCTGCGGAAATTCTGTTAAGGGGAAGATAAATAAGGTGGAAGATGACAGACCTGGGATATTAGATGTTAGACAACAGACAACAGAGCAAGATAAGGAAATACCCAAAATTAAAACCGGTGCTGATAACTACGAAAAATACCTGCCGCTGCTTAAAGATAAGAAAGTGGGAATTGTAACGAACCAAACAGGTATAATAATAAGACAAGTACCTACACATCATCTTCACCAAAAACGACTTATCAACGACACCATTAACTTAGTAGACTTTTTATTAGAAGCAAAAATTAGCGTTAAAAAAATCTTCGCACCCGAACACGGATTTCGTGGAACTGCGGATGCCGGTGAACTTATTAAAGATGGAAAAGATACTAAAACCGGTTTGCCAATAATTTCCCTTTATGGCAATAATAAAAAACCGAAGCCGGAACAGCTTGCCGGGATCGATGTTCTGGTTTTTGACCTGCAAGATGTAGGTGCGCGTTTTTACACCTATATATCATCACTACATTATATAATGGAGGCCTGCGCCGAAAACAATATTCAGCTAATAATTTTAGACAGGCCAAATCCTAACGGTGGCATTATAGATGGGCCCGTTTTAGAGAAAGAACATACCAGCTTTATAGGGATGCACCCCATACCTACCCTGCATGGAATGACTATAGGAGAATATGGAAAAATGATTAATGGAGAAAAGTGGCTTAAAAATGGAGTGCAATGCAAACTTACCGTTATACCATGCACTGGTTATACCCGTAATATGCAATACAGCCTACCGGTAAAACCATCACCTAACTTGCCTAACGACCAGGCAATAAATTTATATGCCAGCTTATGCTTTTTTGAGGGCACTAATGTAAGCATGGGCCGCGGTACTGATAAGCAATTTCAGGTGTATGGTTCTCCATACTTTCCTAAAACCGGATTCAGCTTCACTCCACAGCCTAACGAGGGCGCAAAAGAACCTCCTTATAAAGGTATAACATGTTATGGCGAAGATCTGAGCAAGGCTCCTCGCGTACCACGGATAGAATTAAAGTGGCTGATAAAAGCGTATAATGCTACAGATGATAAATCGAAGTTCTTTATACCCTTTTTTACCAAGCTCGCCGGTACTAAAATATTACAACAGCAAATTGAGGCGGGAAAGACACAATGGGAAATTCGCAAAAGTTGGGAGCCGGGTATTGAAAAGTTTAAACTAATGAGGAAGAAATACCTTATATATACCGAATAATTTTCTTACCAATTCTTAATTTTTATACAAAGTGTTTTAGCTTCACAAAAGGGTTTTGTAATTTTCGGGTATTATAAACACTAAAGCATTGCGCCATGAATATCACCGGAAAACTAAACGAACTTGTAGAATACATTCTTCAGTTTGTACACAAAATTAAAGGATACGTAGAAGACATTATTGCCTTTTTTGAAGATCTTAGAGATAAAATAGAAGGCCTGCTTGAATATATAGAGGGCAAAATACAAAGTATAGAAGGCTTTGTAGGTGAATTGAAACAACACACCGAAGAAGAAGCTGCTGCTTAAGGCTTAGGGCCTTCCTGATTGGGAAGGCTTTTTTTTCGCGCTGACATTGCCTTTTTAGCTGCAGACCTTGCAATAATGTATATAAGTAGCAAAATCACAAATAGTATAACCGCAGTTGTACATATTTCCCCGACAATATCTCCCCAAGATGATCGTATTACACCGTCAGTGATATAATAAATCAATACCGAAATTACCAGCGAAGCTACTGCCAGCATTACAATGCGAATACCTTTCATTATTATTCTCTATTTATTGGTTGTCCAAATTGTAATATATAGTCGTTATTATCATATATGGTAAACTCACGCATACCATATTCAAAGTCTTCTATTGGGTAACAAATGTTGCATGCATCTTTATACGCTTCCCATAGTTCATTTACATTAGTAGTGTTAATGTAAAACGAGCCGGTAAACATTGGCCCGTTAAATTCAACATGTTCATTAGGATAGGCAAGCATAATTTCGATCTCATCTTTCAGTAACACCGCCCAACCCTCTTCGAGCAGGCTGCATTCAAAACCAAGCACATCGGTATAAAAGGTTACCGTTGCCTCAATTTCTTTAGTCCAGAACATCGGAGTGAGAGATGTAAACTTTACCATAGTATGTTTTGTTATGTAAAGCTAAATAAAAATCTTTTCGGTTTCACTTACGGCGAGTTATATTACAAAACTACTACACCGGTATCTTTCGTTTCATTTCCTCTACTATATTATAAGCAGCTGGGCATATGGCAACATTTTTCATTGTCAGGTTCGCTATTTGCTGAAACTTCTTCCTGTCGGTATGAGGAAATTCACGGCAGGCCTTAGGGCGTACATCATAGATCATGCAGTAGTTCTCAGAGTCGAGGAATGTGCATGGCAAACTTTGCAACACGTAATCATTATCTTCGTCTATTCGTAGATACTTTTCTATAAATTGTTGAGGCTTTTGCCTCATGTGTTTAGATACCCGCTCTATGTCGGCCAAAGTAAAAAGTGGCCCGGTAGTTTTGCAGCAATTGGCACAGGTTAGGCAATCCGTCTTTTTAAACTCCCGGTCGTGCACCTCCTGCATTACATAGTCTAAATTTTTCGGCACCTTCTTTTTAAGCTTGTCAAAAAACTTTTTGTTCTCGTTATGCTTATCTTTGGCAAGCTTAGGAAGCTGCTTTAAAAAATTCTCCATTCCACATTACATTTATCAATCCATCTGCAAAAGTATAAAAAAATGAAAGACCTTTTTGGGAAAGCCATACTTGATTACCAAACCGGCAATGCGCCCGAACCGTTAATTACAGAAACATCGATTTCTGAAGAGGATGAAATGGATGTAGCTTACTTGTTCAGAGAATACGAGGCAATGCCGGCTTTAGAACAAAAAGCTTTAGAAATGGCTCGGGGTAAAGTACTCGATGTAGGATGCGGTGCCGGCAGTCATAGCCTTTACCTGCAAAACGAACGCGGACTGGATGTTACCGCCATAGATATTTCGGCCAATGCTATAGAAGCATGTAGGTTAAGAGGTATAAAAAATGTAATTGCAGGCGATGTCATGGAACATGAAGGTGGTTATGATACAATTTTGTTACTTATGAATGGCGCCGGTATGTGTGGTAAACTTAAAAGAATATCAGGATTTTTGTATAAGCTAAAATCATTGCTTAATGAGGGTGGCCAAATATTACTTGACTCCTCTGATATTATTTATATGTTTGATGAAGATGATGATGGTGGCAAATGGATACCCAGTGATATAGACTACTACGGCGAAGTGGTTTTCAATATAAGTTATAAAAACGAACAGGAAAAGCCTTTTAACTGGATGTATATTGATTACAACACCCTACAAAATGCGGCTCACGGTAATAAGCTGCAATGCGAATTAATATTAGAAGGTGAACACTACGATTACCTTGCTAAGCTAAGTTTGTAAAATAAAAACCCCGCGATGCGGAGTTTTTTATTTTAAGACCTGATAAAATTACTCACCAGAATATTTCATCATGATACCCTGAAGGCTCTGACCCCACTCCATGCCTACAGCCTGGCTTTTCTCTGCAAGGATGCCTGCTTTAGAAGCTTGTTTTTTACCTACCGGGCTTTCGTAATATTTGATCATTGCTTTTACATCATCCTGAGTAAACTCCTGCATGTAAACATCTGCAATTTTATCACTTAGTCCTTTTAGCGACTCCATAACCTCTTTTTTAAAGTCGGCTTGCTTTTCAGCAGGGGCACTTTTAATAATTGGATTTATAAGAGCTTCATATTGAGCATTAGCACCGCTAAGTTCTAATAATCTCATAACTTCTTTTTTAAATGCCGGATCGGCTGCCTTTGCAGTTGTTTGAGCAACGCCGGCCTGAGCAACAAGCATGAATGCTACGGCAATAAGTAATTTTTTCATGTTTTTGATGGTTTTAATTTTTATTAAGGTATGTTTAAATACTTATGTGTTTGTAAAGATACACGCCATTTAGGATTTTGCATAACATAATCTACAATAAGTGGCGTAACCAACTCATTTTTGCTCCACTCCGGCTGCAGGAAAAGTATAGCATTGCTATTTACTTTGGCAGCCTGTTCTTCGGCGAAGATAAAATCGTGCTTGTTATGTATAATTATTTTAAGTTCGTGCGCGTATTGATAAATCTCTTCAGTAGGGAGCTTATTTTTTTTTGGCGAAAGGCATATCCAGTCCCAATAGCCGCTTAATGGGTAAGCCCCTGATGTTTCTATGTGTACCTTCAACCCTGCAGCCTTAAGCTTTGCAGTTATAGGACTCATATTCCACATAAGCGGTTCTCCGCCCGTTATAACTATGGTTTTACCAAATTGTGCAGCATTTGCAACAATAACATCTGTATCGGTAGGCGGATGAAGATCAGCATTCCAGCTTTCTTTCACATCACACCAATGGCATCCCACATCACAACCGCCCACGCGAATAAAGTAAGCAGCAGTACCCGTATGATAGCCCTCTCCCTGTATGGTATAAAATTCTTCCATTAACGGGAGCATCTCCCCTCTCTCTACTTCTATTTGTAGTTCCTTCTTCAGCATTTTATTTCAAATAGTTTGCAAAGATAAGCATTTAATTACAGGCAAGATATAAAAACAAAAAAACCGGCTCGAAGCCGGTTAATATGTGTATAATCTAATTAAAGTTTTTTAACCTCACCTTTTGCGTAGGTATCGTTAGGATCTAACGCAATAGCTTTTGTGAAATAATCTTTTGCTTTAGCTTTATCTGTTACTGCATAGTAAGCACCGGCATTATCATAAGCTTCTACAAGGTTTTTAGCAACTGCAGGCTTAGATGTTTCTGAAGCACCAATTCCTGTAACTACCCTAATGTAGTCATCATAAGCTTTTGCCATTTTTGCATATGCTGCGTCTGTACCAAGATTTTTGTTTACCCTTGCTTTAAACAAATAAGCATCCTGAGATTCCGGCGCAAGTTCAATAACTTTATCTAAAGCTACATCTGCTTTTTCAAGCTGCGCTGTATTTGTTTTCTTGTCAGCATCCGATTTATTTACGTGATCGTAATAGATCGAATATGCAAGGTAAAAGCTATCATAGAACAGGTTCCTGTTAGCAGGATTAGTAGTTGCAATTTCAAAAACTACAGATGCAGGACCATACAGTTTTTGAGCAAATAACTTTTTACCTATCTCGTTAAACTCATTTGTAATATTAATGTCCGTTTCAGCAGCTTTTTTAATGTCAGCAATTGCACTGTCAAACTGAGCCTTGTCTTTAATGATGCTGTTATCTTTATCATCTTTACCTACTGTAGTAGCAAGTTTGGCAAGGCCAAGGTATAGGTAATCTCTTGCAATAATACGTTTCGGTTCTGCCTTAGATATAAATTCGGTCATAGCAGTTAAACTTGCAGGATAGTTACCATTTTCGTAAGCAGCATATGCAGCATAACGAAGTATTCTTGGGTTAACTTTATCCATTTGCTGCATCTTTTGAGCTTCTGCTTCAAGAGATTTATAATCACCTGTTAGAAGCAGGAAGTCAGCACGCCTCATTCTCGAATCAAGCGAGTAGTCTGTAAGGCCCATATATTTCTCATAGTAGCCAAGTGCTTTAGCGTTGTATTCAGCTTTCTTAGCACCATCTGTATTACCCCACAGGTAATACGTCTCAGCTAACTCTCTGTATACCGGACCATAGTTAGGGTTTGCAGCGATAATACCATCAAACGCTTTAATAGCTTCCGGGAATGCAGCTCTTGTATTTTTTGTAATTACACCAAGCTGAAGTTTAGCCCTTAGCAGAGCAGGATCTAAAGTTGTGGCTATACGAAAGTTTTTGTAAGCCTCGTTTTGATTTCTATCACGATAGTACGCCTCACCAAGATACATGTAGGCAGGTGCATTTTTAGAATCCTTAGCAACAGCCCTGTTTAAAACAGCGATTGCTTTTTTATAGTCAGGCTTATCTGCGTAAATGTAAGCACGCCCTATGTACACAAGTTGATCTACATCTTTCTTTTTAAGGTCTTTTTCAACTGCATCAAACTTTGCCTGAGCAGCTGCTGCATTACCTGAATCAAGATCGAGCGCACCTAAACCTATATTATTAAATTCAGGATTGTTCTTGGCTGCTTTACCTTTGTTAAAATATATAGCAGCAGAATCAGTATAAGACTGTGTTAAATATATATCGCCAAGAAGGAAATAGTTCCTGCCTTCATCCGGGGTAGATGATATAAGCGATTTTAAAATTGTTTTAGCTTTTTGGTATTGTTCAGCATCAATTGCTTTTTTAGCTTCGTTGGCATCCTGTGCGTTTGCCATTCCGAAGAGCAACAGTGATAAACCGAGGAATTTAAATTTTTTCATCTTGATCATCTTTAATTTCTTCTTATTAATATTAGGGGTTATTATAATTCATTTCGCACTTCGATCTCCCTTGGCGGAATCTCAATGGGAAGCAATCCGGACTTTAAAATTATCCTTTGGCCTTCCGGTGCATTTAGATAGTTTGCAAAACCCATGCCTAAGCCAGGCCTGCCCTGGTAATTTAACAAATACAGCTTTCTTGTAAGCGGGTAATCGCCTGTAGCAATGTTACTTTGTGAAGGCTTAAAATATTTTTTTGAGCCTTTGGTTTTTTTAACATTATCTACTCCAAGTACCCTTAAATTTTCTACATATTGCCCAAGTTCCTGTGGAGCCTGCAACAACCAGTTTACGCCCACAACTCCAATAGTTCCAGTATTTTCGTTCACGTACTTAAGAACATCTGCAGTACTTGTAAGCGAATATACGGCATTTGCAGGAATTTTCGTAACACCCGCCATTTTCATTAACATTTGTAATGCGCTCGAATTAGGGTTATCGAACACTAACTTTTTTACAGTTAATGCTTCTTCTCCTCTTAGAACTTTATACACATCTTCAAGATTAACTACAGTATCAGTGGCAGTCTTATTAGTTATCAAGGCAAGGGCATCAGTTGCAAAATGCGTTATACGAGGCTTGATATTAAGTTTATCAAAATGAGCTTTTTCATTATCTTCCAGCTCCCTTGTAAGTACCACCACCGATGATGAATCGCGCATCATAGAGTTTACAATATCACTCTCGCTGCGATTTACCTGCAATATTTGCGCTTTGGGATAAACGCTTTTAAATACGGCAAGCACATCCTCCACAATTGGCTGCACAGTAGCATCTACCTGTAGTGTAAGATTGCCCGCAATAGTAGTCTCTTCTGTATCCTGCTTTTCAGATTTAATTTCATTTTTGCAAGCGAAAAATACTGCCGAGCACAAAATCGTTGTGGCTATAAGTGTTTTTGTATATTTCATTTTACTTAATGTTTATAGTTATAGGCAAATCATAAGAAGCCCTTACAGGTTGTCCGTCAATCATACCCGACGACCATTTTTCTTTAATCAACTTTAAAACCTTGATCATTTCCTTGCCAATTGAGGCGCTATCCTTTAGTATTTCGTAATTACTCATGGTGCCATCAGTCTCTACAATAAATCTCAAATAAACGCGCGCCGTGATGATATCAGATTTAACTATTGACAAGTTAAAATTATTTTTTATAAACCCATAAAATGCGTTCATACCCCCAGGGAACTCCGGACCATTCTTTAACTTCGAAGCTGACATTATAATCTCACGAGGCGGTGTAGAAACTAATGAATCCTGACCAAGCATATCAAGACTCACAAATAATACAATAACAATTATCCCTAATTTCATCCTTTACCATTTTGAAAAAGTCGTATAGCCCTGAAGGCCCCATATACTATTACAAGTATGCCTAATGTAATCCTGCCATTCTCACTAATATTTAGTGGAACCTTATTTGTAAATATGAGCATGATGCCAAAAGCAAAATACAACATAAAGAACACTATGCCTAAAACGAACAGAAATCGCTGTAAGGGCGATTTCTGTGTTTCGTAGCGCGACCTTCTTCCAGTAACCATCGCTAATATTTTATTAAGATTTTATATTAATCGTAATAGGGAGATTATAAGAAGCCCTTACTGGTTTACCATTTTGAATACCCGGTGACCATTTAGTTTTTAACGATTTTAATACTCGTTCTGCTTCTTTACCTAATCCGTGACCAGGATCCCTAAGTACTTTAATTGCTGTAAGCGAACCGTCTTTTTCAACAACGAAAGAAACATATATCTTAGCTGTCATATCAGTGTCGAGTTCCGGTATCCTAAAGTTCTTGTTTACATAAGTGTAAAATGCAGCAATACCTCCGGGAAACTCAGGCTGAACTTGTAGACCTGCTGAGTTATAAATCGTATTACCATTATCAACCGGCTCTACACCTTTATCAAGGTCACCAGATGGTTTGGCAATGTTGATATCTCCTGTTGGGCTCGCTTCAGCATTACGTGAACTCGGATCAGCATCCTTAAACTGTTCCACTTTAGGTGGATCTTCAGGAACATCTTCTTTCTTAGCTGCCTCAAGAGGTTTAAATTTAACCTCTTCCACTATCGATTTAGGAGCCTGATATGCCTCTACCGGTGGTGGAGGTGGTGGCAATGCCACATCAACCGGTGGTTCAGGGATATCCACAACCTCTATAATTTGCTGTTGAGTGTCTTCTGCGGTATCATCTCCTGATTTTAAATGGCTTAATAAAACCGGTGCTCCAATGGCCCCTGCAAAAAGCAATGTACCAAAGATGATAGCCAGTGTGGTCGTTTTAGGATTTTCTGACCTTAATTGATAAGCACCGTAACTTTTATTACGTCCCTCAAAAACAAGGTCAATCCATTGTTTGTTAAATATACTTGACATATAATTTATATTTTATAGTTAATAGCCAAAGCTTAATATAAACCTTTGTCTTTTAAAAGTGTAACTTCTTCAGGTGTGATATCGCCTATCGCATAAAGCTGTACTTTATTAATAGCCATTTCATCAAGAATATCTACAAGGTTTTTATAACTTGCCGCATCACTCGCTTTAATGTTTACAATTAGACCTTCATCGGGCTTATCAGTAAACTTTTTAGCATAAGCTGTATTCTTAAGGATTTCTTTCCTAATGCTATTTTTACCAAAAGCTGCTTCTGTAGGCTGCATTCTTGGTGCAGCCAATTGACCCATATACCAAAGTATTTTATTATCCTTACCAATAAGGATGGTCATCATCCTATCTTCAGGAATTTTGGTAGGACCCGGATCTACAGTTTTATCTTTATCCGGCATAGCCAAAGGCATCGACTGTGGTTTAGACAGCGTAGTGGTTAGCATAAAGAAAGTAATAAGAAGGAAAGCTAAATCTACCATCGCGGTAAGGTCTACCCCTGGATTCGATTTTTTACTTCTTACTTTCTTGCCGTCGCCACCGCCGCCGCCGGTATTTAATTCTGCCATTTTATATTATTTATAATATTAAAAATCTTTGTTACGTAGACCTGTAATTAAAAAGAACCTGTTTTTCTTTTGCTCCTGCAAAATGTCAATAACTCTTTTTACGGTCATAAAATCTTCTTTAGCGTCGCCTTTAATAGCTATACCAAGATCTCCTTTTTTACCAAACTCCTCAGCATTGATTTTACCCGATTGTAATTGGTCTTCGTAAATCGCTTTGTGAGCTTCCCTTGCCTGTTTAACCCAGTCAGTTAACTGGTCGTTTATTGTGTCATAAGGAATACCTTTTTGAGCACCTGGAGCGTTTCTAACTGCAGATGATTTAGACAATAAACTCTTCAGCTGGTTTAGAGGCACTCCAAAACCTTCCATACCTTCAAAAGCCTTATATTCAGTCTCAGTAAAAGTAACACCTTTTTCTTTACTTATTCGCTCAAGTGTGCCACGGCGTGCATTTCTCGGAATTGTAAAAAACACCTGTTTATCACCCACTGTAATGGTAGCAACACCTTCTTCAGGCAGCTTGTCAATAATGGTAGAGGCCGGTGTGTCAACCGGCTTTGGTTCCGGCTGTTTTGCAGTAGCAGTCATAACAAAGAAAGATAACAAAAGAAACGCCACGTCGCACATTGCGGTCATGTCTATCCTTGTACTTTTCCTGGATATTTTATGTTTAGCCATTATATATTTTTGTTAGCTAAGGCATTATGAAAAGCATACCATTAAAGATACGCTTTCCTGCCTTATTGTTTTAAACTTTAACTCTATAATTATGCGTTGTTTGCACGAGCTCTAAACCTTCTGTAAGTTTGAGCTATTGTGAAACCTGCCTCGTCTATAGCGTAAGTAAGTTTGTCAATTTTAGTTGTGAAAAGGTTGTAAGCAATAATCGATACTGTAGATGTACCAATACCTGTAGCCGTGTTAATAAGTGCCTCAGAGATACCTACAGCAAGCTGAGCTGAATCTGGAGTAGAACCTGCACCCATCGCAGAGAACGCCTTGATCATACCAGATACTGTACCAAGTAGACCAACAAGTGTACCAATAGATACAAGTGTAGAAAGTATTACAAGGTTTTTCTCAAGCATCGGCATTTCAAGAGATGTAGCCTCTTCAAGTTCCTGCTGAATAGCAGCTTCTGCTCTTTCGCTATCAAACCCTTCGCGTTTTACTTCTTCGTATTTAAGAAGGCCTGCCTTTACAACATTTGCAACAACACCTTGTTGTTTGTCACATTCAGCCATAGCTTCGTTAATGTTACCACCTTTAATCTGCGCCTGTACTTTAGCAATAAAGGCTTCAACGTTACCTTTACCTGCAGCTTTAGATATTACCATGAATCTCTCTATAGAGAATACAAGAGCCATCATTAATAAACCAAGAAGCACAGCTACGATAACTCCACCTTTGTAAACGGTACCTAAGAATCCATTAGGATGACCTTCTCTCGTTCCGCCTTCAAAGTTAGCAGGATTACCCATGATAAAATACCATACAAGGACACCTACAACAAGACAAATAACAATTGCAAGTCCTGCAAATATATTAGACCCTTTAGAACCTTCTTTTTTTTCAACTTTTTGAATAGATGCGTTTGCCATTTTTTTTAAAAATTTAGTTTTTCCGATTTTTTAATAATAGTAGTTTCTTATTGATAAATGTTGTTCTATATAAGATTGGCAAATTTATATTATTAGGTGGTAAAAAAAAATAAAATGATTTTTTTTCTCGATTCTTAACAATAATTTATCGTAACTATAATCCTATAAGGAGATTTCGTAACGACCATTTACTTATACAAAATCAACATATGGCAATTCAAACCTATTATTAATCAATAATTATTTGAAATTAATATACATTGGTATAGATAACATAAATTACCTGTAAATATTGTGCCAGCATATAAAATTGCAGGAAATAATCAAAACCTAAATTTAATTTAGTCAGATTTACGCTACCTATATTAGTATTTATAGATATTAACTTACAAATAACGTATTAAAAAACGTTTTAGCAATAAATAGAAATAGTCATTTTTACTAAATGGAGGTGTCAAGCAGATATATGAAATACAAATACATCATTCGTTCGATAAACAATACATATAACTTAAGACAGTTATACTATATTACTTACCAAGTAGTGCGAGGATTTTATTATCTACATCTGTGCTATCCCAAAGTTCACTTATGCTGTCCATAGCCATCACCTCGTCCATAATAGCCTTTTGCTTGTCGCCAAGTGCGAGGGCTTCGCTATATGGCCGGTAACTAAATGTGACGCGGCTGTATAAGGGCAGCCATTTATCTGGATACTTTTCAGAGAATCGCTTTTCTATCTTCTTCTGAAGGTGAAATTTTTCATCAGCAGTTTTAGAACTCATCTCCATAAAATTACGGTAGGATAATTCTGCAATAGCGTCAGCATTGGGTTTACGGCTTTTTTCATATTCTCTAAATATGCTTGTCCAGTCGTCGCCATACTGCTGTATCATCTGGTTTAAAATAGTAATATCTTCAAAACCCGCATTCATGCCATGGCCGTAAAAAGGGACGATAGCATGACATGCGTCTCCTATCAATGCTACTTTATCCTCAAACGTCCAAGGATAGCACTTCATAGTAACAAGAGTACTGGTAGGGTTTTTAAAGAAATCTTCTACAAGGTTAGGAATAACATCTATTGTAGACGGGAAATGCTCCGCAAAAAAGTTTTTAAGCGTTTCCTTATCGTTTAAACTGTCGAAAGAATTTTCCCCTTCAAAGGGCATGAAAAGTGTGCAGGTAAAACTCCCATCGGTATTGGGCATTGCTATAAGCATAAATGCCTGCTTGGGCCAAATGTGGAATGAATTTTTATCAAGCTTATGGGTACCATCAGGATTTGCCGGGATATTAAGTTCCTTATATCCCATATTTAAAAACTCCTGTGAATAATTAAACATACTTTGGCGCTGCATGCGATGACGCACACGTGAAAATGCTCCGTCTGCACCAAAGACTTTATCATAGTTAAGATCGCTCCAGGCACCTCTTTCAGTTTCGCCGGTTTGTAATGTAGCGGTAGGCATATCTACATCCCATATGCGTGTTTCAAAAAAGAACCCTACTCCTTCTGCTTCTGCTAAATCTACCATTTTGCGGTTCAGTAATCCTCGGGAAATAGAGTAAATACTTTCACCATCCTTACCATAATATTGGTAATTGAGGGACTGCCCTACATGAATAGCCCTTTTATCCATAGGAATGGCAAGTTTTCTTATCTCATCTCCCAAGCCTACTTCATCGAGCGCCCGCCAGCCCCGGTGGGACATAGCAAGGTTAATAGATCGTCCTGAAAATTGTATTTTTCTAATATCGGGGCTACGGTCGTAAACATGAACGGTATGGCCCGCTCTTTTAAGATAGATTGCAAGTAATGATCCTACTAAGCCCGATCCTACAATAGCAATTTTTAAGGGAGTCTGCATGAATGTCAAATTCTGTAAAGCCTTACAAAAATAAGTAATTAATTAAGAGACAGGTTTCTTTTATAACTTTATTTGCAACCCCCTAATTAAGAAAACTTTGGCTATTAAAGAATTCTTAATTAATTAACATGCGTTCCTGTTAATAAGTAATTTTACCTACTAACTTTTAAAATACAAACATCATGAGAGATTTAATCTGGTTAATCGCTGTAATCCTGATCATTGGTTGGGCAGTTGGCTATTTCGCATTCGGACAGGTAGTAGGTAGTTTCATCCACATCCTATTAGTATTAGCTATTATTGCTATTCTTTACAGACTTGCTACCGGCAGAAGGCCATAAGCTATGTAAATAAATACCTTCAATACCTTTTACAAAAGCAATAAAAAATCCCCATTTGGGGATTTTTTTGTTACCTACCTATCAGTTCCTGTAATTTTATAGCATTAAAAGCAGCAAAACCCTCCTGATCGTTATCAAAATAAACGTATACGTCTTTACCACTTTCAGACCAGTCTTTACACCATGCCGCCCATTCTGCTAATACCTCATCTGTATAACTTCCCTGATACTTATCGCCGGGGCCATGAAGACGAACATATACGTAATTAGCCGTTATTTCTATAGGCGAAACATGTCCTGCTAACTCATAGATGCAGAATGCACAATTGAATTCCCGTAAAAGCGAGTAGATCTCATCATGATACCAGGTCTGGTCCCTAAACTCAAAAGTATAGCGATTACCTTTAGGCAGCTTTTCCAGGAATGTTCTAAACCGTTCTACATTTATCTCCCATTTGGGCGGAAGCTGAAAAAGAATGATGCTCAGCTTTTCTTCTAATCCCGATGCATTATCCAGCAACCTCGTTAAACTATCACCAGCATCATTCAGCTTTTTCATATGGGTAATAAAACGGCTTGCTTTAACTGCATAAATAAAGTCATCCGGTACATCATCTTTCCATTTTTCAAAAGTTTGCCTTGGAGGCAAATGATAGAACGGACTGTTAAGCTCTACTGTCTTAAAAAACTTTTGATAATAGGGAAAGCGGTCCTTCTGCTTAGTACCGGGCGGATAGAACGTTCCCATCCAGTGCTTATAGCTCCATCCCGATGTACCTATGTATATCTTTCCTTGCAAAGCTTTACAATTCTACTTTGTCGAGATCTCCTATTGACGGGCCATTTATAGCTACACCATCGGTAGTAAAGCGTGAGCCATGAAGCGGGCAATCGAATGATTTTTCGTCAGCATTCCATTGTAGCACACCACCCAAATGCGGACACACTGCAGTACACGTATGCAGTACACCCTGCTCATCTCTGTAAGCAGCAATCTTTTTTAATCCTGATGCAAGGATGGCACCATTTCCCGGTTTAATTTCATCTGCATTACTAACATCTCCCCCCGCAACCCAGTCTTTAATCAATACTTTAACGGTGTTACCTGTTTCTATAAGGTAATCATCTGCAGTACTTAAAGTAATGCGCGAAGGGCTGTATAAATCTTCCCACGGGTTTTTATTTCCTAAAATTATATCGTTTAAAAGCATTCCTCCAATCGTACCGTGTGTCATACCGTTACCGGAATCTGATGTAATTATATAGATATTGTCGTCACCCGGATTTTTACCTATAAATGCCATCCCGTCTACCGGTTCAATTACCTGCCCTGACCATTTATACTCGACATCCTCAAAATACGGAAAGTGTTTCTTTGTCCATTCCAGCAGGTTGTTGTAACGTTCCTCTTCAGGTATATCCTCTTTCCCCGCCTGTCCGGTTTTATGGTCTTCACCCCCCGCAATTAGCAAATCATATTGATCATCCATTGGCTCCAGGCGCACATAATGGTACGGCTTGGTTATCCAGGTAGAATCCATATTTCCGGTATCCCACCATAAAGTATAGGGCAATGTGCCTTTAGGTACTTTCGCGCCAATAACATATGTTCTGTATGCGAATTGTTTTGTATGCATAGTAAACCTGTCATTTACAGGCGAATTTGTCGCTACAACAATATGGTTAGCCTTTACTGTAAAACCATTTGCTTTTGCTCCCTCTTTAGTGATTTCGCTGGCGCGGGAACTGGTATATATTTCTCCCCCCATAGCTACTATCGCATCGGCAAGACCTTTTAGATATTTCAATATATGAAATTGCCCCTGGCGTGGGTATTTTATATATTTCGTCTGCACATCCGGCACAAATCCCGGCACATCATTTACCATTTCGGTAGGAAGCCCCGCTTTTTGTGTCGCTTCATATTCTTTATCCAGCGTTTTTTCTTCATCGGTAGGGTCTATAAATAGATAGCCGTCCACACGCTTAAAACTGCACGGTATATTTTCTTCGGCAATGGTTTTATTAATCCATTCTAATGCCTGCCTGTGGCTGTCTGCTGCAAGTTTGGTTTTTTCTTCTCCGAATATATTCTCGAGGTCACTGTACAAATCATCTAATGCATAAGTTATATGAGCCGTTGTACGACCACTCTCACCACTGCCAAGGTATCCATCTTCCAGCAGTATTACCTTTCGCCCAGATTTACTAAGGCAATAAGCAGTAGTGAGTCCGGCAATGCCTCCTCCTATTATAAGCACATCTGTTTGTGCATCGTTAGAAAGTGTATTATAAACAAGGGGCTGAACCGAATCTGTCCAGTATGATTTGTGTATACCACTGGTAATTTTTTCGTCGATGGTGTTTAATGTCTTCATAGTTTTTGTTTTTGGTGTGGGCTGTGTGTACCCTCCTCATCCTAAAATTACTAAAAGCAGCCTGACATCATAAAAACATTAAAACAACATTAACTATAGACATCAAAAAGCCGCCTGAAATTAAACTTCAGGCGGCTTTAGTGTACGAACATTTTATACTATTCCATTAAACGCTGGTGCTTTTTACGCATCATCCAGTAAAAGAAATTAGGGAATATCAAAAGTGTGAATACGGTTGCTGTAACCAATCCTCCTATTATGGCTATCGCCAATGGCTTTTGTGACTCTGACCCAATACCTGTAGATAGCGCCGCAGGCATAAGCCCTATGGCTGCCATTAATGCTGTCATTATTACCGGCCTTGTCCTTGATTTTACACCATTTATAATGGAATCTGTAAGTGACATTTTAGTTTTAAGGTTGCTGTGAAACTCTGATACAAGTATTACCCCATTCTGGATACAGATACCTAATAAAGCTATAAATCCTACCCCGGCCGAGATACCAAAATTAACTCCTGTGATTTGCAACGCCAGTATCCCGCCAATTACAGCAAACGGAACATTTACTAATACCAACAACGAGTCTTTAATATTACCAAACATGACAAACAACAGTACAAAAATAAGTATGAGCGATACGGGTACCATTTGCGTAAGCCTGGCACTCGCCCGTACCTGATTTTCGAACTCTCCTGTCCAACCGGTGGTGTAACCATCAGGCAATTTTATAGTACTCACCTTTGCTTGTGCATCTGCAATGGTGCTGCCAAGGTCGCGGTCGCGTACAGAAAACTTAACTCCTATAAAACGCTTGGTATTATCACGATATACAAAAGCAGGGCCTGTCTCTGTAGTTAACGTGGCTATCTCTTTAAGCGGTACCTTACCTCCCCTAAGTGTAGGGACCATCAAATTCATTATGTCCTCTTCATTTTTACGGTACTCCTCCTGATAGCGAAGCCTTATAGGAAACTTCTTTTCACCTTCATATTTTTCGGTGGCTGTCTTACCGCCAATGGCCATTTCTATAATGCTTTGAGCATCGCTTTTCTGAACGCCATACAACGCCATTTTTTCCTCATCAAATTTTACGCTTATACCAGGCTGCCCTAAGTTGCGAAGTACACCTACATCCTTAATTCCGTCTACAGGCTTTATCTTCTCCATAACCTCGTTTGCTATTTTGTCTAAGACGTCCAGGTCGTCGCCGTATATTTTTACAGCATTAGATGCCTTAAAGCCTGCCACAGCCTCTGCAACATTGTCTATAACCGGCTGCGAGTAGTTGTAGGTTATCCCCTGATAGCGGCTTAGCTTTTTATTCATTTCTTCCACGAGGCCATCTACTGTAAGGTTTCTTTTCCACTCGCCGTGCGGTTTTAAGTCTACCTGAAACTGAAGGAACCCAAAGCCATTGGGGTCGGTTCCGTCGTTACTCCTTCCTGTTTGAGACAGTACATCATTTACCTCAGGAAACTCTTTCAATTCTTTACGGATAATCGTTGCCATCTTAACACTCTCGGTAAGTGAATTACTAATAGGTAATTCTGCAGTTACCCATAGCGCACCTTCGTTAAGCGGTGGCAAAAACTCTGTACCCATAAATTTTGCTGAGATGAGGGTTGCTACCAGTATTATGACAGACACTATTACCGATATCTTTTTGTTATGAAAAGTAACATTGAGACCTTTGCTTACTATCTTATTAAAAAAATCTACTATAGGGTTGTGCTTTTCCTTGACATTTTTATTTAAAAGTATAGAACATAGTACAGGTACAAGAGTTAAAGTAAATATCAAGGCGCCCAGTAATGCGAAGCCTAATGTCCAGGCTAATGGGGAGAACATCTTGCCTTCCACTTTTTCGAAAGCGAAGATGGGCAGTAACCCGGAGATGATAATGAGCTTGCTGAAAAATATTGCCACACCCAGCTTAGTACCTTCCTTACGGATAAGCCCCAGCTTAGATAGTTTGTTGAATCGATCCTTACCTATTTTGTGCTGAAGCTGATCTAATGCCACAAAGAGCCCCTCTACCATAACCACTGCCCCGTCTATTATAATACCAAAATCAACGGCACCTAAGGAAAGCAGGTTGGCACTCATACCTTTGAGTTTAAGGCACAAAAATGCAAAGAGCAATGCCAGCGGAATAATTATGGATACAATTAAAGTGGTACGCCAGTCGGCCATGAAAAGAAACACGATAACCGTTACCAGCAAGATACCTTCCATAAGATTATGGGTTACGGTCTCTGTACAAAACTCCATGAGCCTGTCCCGATCATAAAACGTAACAAGCTGTACATCTTTAGGCAGCACATTAGCCCGTATGTCTTCTATCTTTTCTTTAAGCCTGCCCAAAACTTCAGATGGGTTCTCGTTTTTGCGCATTACCACAATGCCCTCTACAACATCATCTTTACCGTTTAGCCCTACCTGCCCTACACGTGGAACGTTAGACAGGTTAACCTTTGCAATATTCTTTACAAGTACAGGGTTCCCATTGCGTTGTGCTACAATGGTATTTTCTATATCCTGCCTGTTATCTAACAAACCAATGCCTTTTACAACATATGCCTGGCCATTCTTCTCTATAACATCGCCACCTACGTTAACGTTCGCCTTACTTATAGCTTCAAAAACTTCAGGCGAGCTAAGCTCATATTTTTGAAGTGCCACAGGGTCTATCGCTACTTCATATGTTTTTTCACGTCCGCCAAAAGCAACTACATCAGCAATTCCCGGTACTGCCCGTAGCTGCCTGTCTATAACCCAGTTTTGCAATGTAAGCAGTTCGCGGGTATCTTTTGTGTCGCTATGTATTGTATATCTGTAAATTTCTCCGGTGGGGCCGTAAGGTGGCTGTACATCGGGGTCTATTCCTTCCGGGAGCTGCACATTTCTTAACTGGTTATTTACCTGCAGCCGTGCAAATGTATCATCTACATTATCGTCAAAAATAATTTTGATTACGGAAAGCCCAAACATGGTAATACTGCGCACATTCGACTTCTTCTGTACAGAGTTCATAGCAATTTCTATGGGGGCTGTTACAAAACGCTCTACCTCTTCGGCACTTCGGCCGTTCCACTCAGTTACGATTATTATCTGGGTGTTGGTCACATCTGGAAATGCCTCTACCGGAATATTCCTGTAGCTTATAATACCTGCAATAACAACAACGCCTACCCAAAAAAAGGTAAACATTTTGTTGCGCAATGAAAAGCCTATTATGTTCTTTATTAATTTGTTCATCTTTAGTTACATTTAGTCGTTAATGGCATCATAGATCAACAAATTGTTCTTTACAATTATTTGCTCGCCATCTTTAAGCCCGGCAGATAAATAAGTTGTTTTATTAAGCGCCCGGTACACCTGTACCTCCCGGGTTTCTATATTATTCCTGCCTTTATACACCATTACATAATTTTTGTTCTTATCAAATACTACTGCTTCGCTCGGTACAGCAACATATTGCTTGCCATCGGCAAAATTCAGGGTCACGGTAGCATTCATTTCAGGCTTGAGCGCTACATCTGTATTATGCACTTTTATCAGTGCTTTAGCCGCGCGTGTATCCGGGTCTATCACATTAAATACTTTATCTATCTTTCCGGATATGTGCTTATCAGGATAGGCTATAGTCTGTATTGTAGCATCCTGACCTTTCTTAACTTTGCTAAGATCGCTTTCGTTTACATTAGCAAGAACCCACACGTCATCCAGCTTTGCGATAGCAAATACTCCCTGGTCCCGGTTTGGCGAAAGCAACTCGTTAGGGCTTATATCTTTAGCTACCACGTAGCCGCTTATAGGAGCATACATATTGTAAACAGATCCGCTTTTAAGCTTATATATCTTATTTACTTCCCCCATCCTGCCTTTCTCGGCTCTGGCTTTCTGCAGTTCCTTTTGTGCCATAACCAACTCTTTTTCAGATGCGAGTTTCCCTTCATACATGTCCTTAACACTTTGCAGGTTACGCTCTGCAATAGATACATTAGCATCTGCATCGCTCGTCTGGCTCTGGAAACCTGCAACTTCACTACTCCTGATGCTGGCCAATAGCTGGCCCTGCTCTACATAATCTCCAAGCTCTGCTTTTATGCTTATTACATTTCCGCCTACGGCGGGGTATACCTCTGCAAGGCTGTTATTATCTGCGGTAACTTTTCCAAATAGTTTAAGTTCGCTCTGTGCCTCTTCGGTTTTTGCCGTTGCAAATGTGCTTTCCTTGTACATTGTGTCGCTCATGGCAAATTGCTCTTTGCCCGCTGGCTGCATTTCTTTTTCTTTTTCGCAACCTGTTAGTGCAAGTAGTGATGCCAGGGCTGTGATATATATATAGTTTAATGTCTTCATTTTAAAAGTTTTTAGTTCCTGTAACAAAATTAATTTGGGCAGCTGCAAGGGCAAGCTGCTCTTTTACCCGCTCTACTTCGGTTTGAGCCTCGTTATATGATTCGAAAAAATCAGCAAACTCTATCATCGACACGTTCCCTTTCTGGAAATTGTTGTTAATGCCGGCAAATACAGCATCAAAGTCGTCGTTAATAAGCTTGGTAATGCGCCTGTACTCTTCTACGCTGCGGGTGTAGTTTTGGTAAGCTGCAAGTACTTCATTCGTAATCTGCAATCGCTTGTATTCAGCATTTTTAAGCCCCTGTTCTACCTGTATTTTTGCAGTTTGAATATTACCTTTATTCCTGTTGAATAAAGGTATTGGCACACCAAGTCCTATGTTTGCCTGATGCAGAAAAGCATCACCCTGCTGGTTATATCCGGCACGCAATGTAACATCGGGGATAGATAACTTTTTTTGAAGCGAGACGTTGATCGTAGCCGATTCGACTTCCAAATTTGCGTAGTTGAGGTCGGGGCGGATGGTTAGCGACTTATTTAAGACATCGTTATAATCAATGATGTTAGCTGCATAAGCATCTGCATCGGTGCCTGTGTATACCGTCGTAATTGTAGCAGTAATACCAAGCAACGTATTCAGCTTTTGCTGTTGCTCTATGAGCACGGCTGTCTCTTCAGATTTGTCGTTGTTTATCTTTACGTAAACCGACTTTAACCGCACTAAGTCCTTTAGAGGAATATTCTTCTTATCAACCTGTACCTGATAGCTTGTAATAAGGTTATCCAGCTTATCGAGCAGGTTATTATATTTCTCTATAACTTTTTGCTGGTTATGCAGGGAATAAAAAGCTTCCCAAATTTGCAGCTGCAGATTACGGGTGACATCTGTAAGTTCTGCCTCTGCCAGCTTTCCATCCGTTTTGGCGAGTTCAATTTGTGCCTTGCGTTTACCTCCTAAAAGTATGAGTTGCTCAAGACCTGCGGCAAAATTGCCGCCTTTACCCGTTGGGAAGTACTTATTGTTCTGCCCTTCAAAAGCAATCATATCTGCGGTAACTTCAGGGTTAGGATACACTTTTGCCTGAATTACATGCGCCCCGGCCCTGTCTATATTGTACTGTTGGGCAAGTAGTACAAAATTATTTTTAAAGAAAAGCTCTTCAGCCTGTTGTATAGTAAGTGTAACGGGCTCAGGTACCTGTGCCACGACAACTGCTCCATATAGCCACACAGCCATATAAGCAGCAAATTTTTTAAATTCCATGATTTATGTATTAATACTATTAATAGAATGTTTTACGAAGCCGCAAAACGTAGCATACCAATACAGCTTTTTGCATAGCAAAAGCGTTGCACTTCCTTAAATGAGAAAGCAACAATTGGTATCAATAAATAATAGTATTAAGCCTCTGGCGGAGGAGAAAATAAACTTATAAACGGGGAGTTATAAATTTGCCCGGAGTAAAATGTAGTTGTAACTGCAGGTCTGTAATTAAGTACAGCCGCCTTTTTAAACTGTAGTGGCTGATGTTCTTCGAATACCCAAACTACTTTTTTCGCATTAAACTTAGTTGCAATAGGTGTTTTGGTATGATGTTCCGGAATAGCATTTTCTATTAAGAAAACATCTTCAAGAACAAGTTCTACAACGCTGTCTACCTCATTAAAGTTAGCCTGCACTTTATCGTGTTCGGTTAAGGTATGGGGATTATCGATACTAAAATTGAGTATGTGCAACGCCATAAGCAAGCACAAAACACGATTCCCGATATGATTTTTTATATACCTCACTCTAAGGCCTCAAAAGTATTACAATTAAATCAGACCGCATCACAAATCTTGCCAAAAGTAAGATTATGAGCCGATAGAGATGTAACTTGCTATAAAAAGCTGTGGAATAATTAGGTCATTCATTGGCAACAAATAGAAAAAGCCCCAATATACACAGTACATTGAGGCTTCTTATTATTTTTTCTTGCTCTTAGATTTCGACTTTTTCTTCGCCTGAGATTTCTTTTTAGATTTCTCTTTTTTCTTAGATTTAGCTTTTTGCTTCTGCTTTTTAGCCTTATCCTTCTTTTTAGCTTTAGTCTTAGATTTTTTGGCTTTATCTTTTTTAGATTCTTTGGCTTTTTTCTTAGACTTAGCTTTAAGCTTGTTCTTATCTTTTTTGCTTTTCTTACCTTCTTTTTCCTCAGCTACTTCGGTAACCTCGTTTGATGATTCTTCTACCGGAGCTTCCTCTGTAACTTCTGTAACAGCCGGAGCCTCTTGAGTTGTTTCATCTTCTACCGGACTTTGTTGTTCTGTAACAGGCGCTTTTCTTGTAGTTGCCCTACGTGATGGCCTTGGCGTTTGCTGTGCTGTTTCTTCTGTTTTCTCTGTAGTATCAGGAGCAGTATTTTCAACATTAAGATTGTTTACTTCATTTTCCGCTTCCGGTTTGATAGGTTGTTCCATTGTAATGAATATTTATTTGTGACTTTCTTTTTTTTATAAATAAGTATCAGGCTTATTCCTAATAGATTAAATAATTGTAAAATTATCGTCAACAAAAGTAGTCAATAAACACGTTCGCCAATGTTAAGTTTTATAGCCTGCAATACGGTCAAAAATGATACTATGAAAATCACTAAAGCTTAAGTGAAACTACATGTCGCCTATAATTACCTGTCTATGCTTAATGCCCCATCGGCAAGGCTGTTAATTAATATCTGATGACTGCGGCTACGGCACTGCAACGGTTAGGTAATCCTGATGAAATTGCCAGTATTGTTTTATTTCTGGCCTCAGATGCAGCAAGTTTATTACCGGAAAAGATATTAGCAGATGGGGGCTATAGTAATTATGCACTAAGGTAAATTGCCTGCAATGTATTAGCATCACGCTTATGCTATATAAACTGAAAACCTTCGAAGCAGTAAACTTTGAAGGTTTTATTTTGGTTACAGCTTGCGTTTGCAACGCAAGACTTAATATATCTTGGTAGCAAACTCGTCGATTGGCAAACGAACTTTAGGCATTGTAGCAAGATAATCGTTAGCAGCATCCCGATAACCTAACGAAATAATCACCGAAGCATGCAGACCCTTCTCTGACAAATTTAAAACTTCATCAAACAAATTCGGATCAAAACCTTCCATAGGCGTTGCATCTACTTTAAGTTCGGCAGCTGCAATTAATGCTGTCCCTAATCCAATATATGTCTGTTTGGCTGACCAAATGGCATTTTGCTCCGGCGTCTGTGTAGAAAAGAAGGAGATTAAAGTATCTTTTAATCCTTTAAGCGCGCCATTCTCCATACTTCGTTGTTCTTCCATCATATCAATGTAGCTTGCTATATATTCACTTGTTATAACATTGAATGCAGCAAAAACCAGCAAATGAGAAGATGCCTGAATTTGCGAATTAAAGGATCCTAATGCTAACCTTTGTCTGACTTCCGGGTTAGAAATAACAAATAGGCGATACGGTTGTATCCCGCAAGATGAGGCAGTAAGGTTAATGGCTTCGATAATGTGGTCAACATTCTCTTCACTAACTAATTCTTCTGTGTATTTTTTAACGGCATAGCGCCATTTTAGATTTCTGATTAATTCCATTTATAGTATTATTTGATGTCAAAGTTATGGCATCCAAATGTATATTTGTAACCAAGTGACAAAAAGTTATAGGGACAACCGGGTAACCAAGTGAATGACATGAAACAAGAGTTTGATTTAGAAAAAGACTGTAGCCACAAAATACTGGCAATCAACGATACCATGGAGATTTTAAATGGAAAATGGAAGATGTCTATTATCGCATGTTTGTGTTACCAACCGATGCGCTACTCCGAATTGCTAAAGGAGGTTACAGGAATTTCCGGCAAAATGCTGAGTCGCGAGTTAAAGGATTTAGAAATAAATGAATTGATTGAGCGCAATGTATTAAATACTGCTCCCGTTGCAGTTGAATACAAAATAACCGAATACGGAAGAACGCTTAAACAACTTACCAACACTATAGCAGATTGGGGATCTATTCATCGACAGCGAATTATTGCGGGAATAAAGCGGGATAAAGAAGAATTGAAGCCGGAAAGCATTTAGATATATTTCCCACAAAATGAAAAGGTGAAGTTTGGTCATCCTATTGTATTGTGATTGCACCATAATCAGAGAGATACCCGAACAATATAAAATCAAAAAGCCTCCAAATAACTTTGGAGGCTTTTTTGTGACCACGGAGGGGTTCGAACCCCCAACCCTCAGAGCCGAAATCTGATATTCTATCCAGTTGAACTACGCGGCCAGTATTAATTATCGCATTACTAAATAGTTGTAATTCAGGAATTTCTGACTATCTTAAATCTAAAATCCAACAATCTAAATTATGTTAATGATCTTTTTACTACAGTAGATATGGTTTTACCATCGGCGCTGCCCGCAAGTTCTTTGCTTGCAATACCCATAACCTTACCCATATCTGCCATGCCTGCAAAATTATTATCTGCAATTATTTTCTTTACTATAGCTTCAACTTCCTCGTCGTTAAGCTGCTTAGGCAGAAATTGCTCTATTACCGCAGCTTGTGCAATTTCAGGATCGGCAAGATCCTGGCGGTTTTGGCCTACGTATATATTAGCACTGTCTTTACGCTGTTTTACAAGTCGCTGCAACAATTTTATTTCGTCGTCCTGAGACAGCTCTTCTTTAGCGCCGGTCTCGGTCTGTGCCAGCAATATTGCCGACTTTACAGCACGAAGCGATTCTAAAGTAACTGTATCTTTTGCCCTCATGGCAGTTTTTATGCCCTCGTTAATATCGTTCTGTAAACTCATAGTTACATTTTATTATGCCTGCGAAGATAAAAAAATAACCCGAAAATACCATAGTATTTTCGGGTTAAGGTTCACATTTGGGTTAGTTAATCTACGTTATCATGCAGGAACGAGTTATTAGAACGCAACTGTAAGTCGTCGTTACTATCTGTTCCTAAAGACAGGCGCGATTTGCTATTGTCTATACGCGAGTCGTGAAGGTCTATCCCCATCCTTTTATAGGCAGGTTCTTTTTCGAACTCATCTATCTTCGCCGTATTATTATGGAATTTATAATTAAATTCTTTCATTTTTTTCCTGCGCTCTTCAGCTCTCTGGCGAAGCGTATCCTGTATGGTCATTTCCATAGGTGTCAGTTCCTCTTGAGGATTTGCTGTAACTTCCGGCTTAGCGTTTTGTCTAAGGGTGAATTTAAGCTCTTCTGCAATTGGCTCTTCTGCCTTAACCACAGGCTTTGCCTCTAAAAATTCATTTTCTTTTTCAAGATATTCCTCAAGCGAATAACGGATCACGCCGCCTTCATTAAGTTCTGTTACAGGTACCACCTGTACAGGCTCCTGTACTTTTATATTGCGTGTTTCGTCGTTAAGATTAAACAACAACTTTTCTTCGCTCTTTACATTGTTGATAGAAAGATCGAATGAAAATGCATATTGATCTTCTACTGCCTTTTCTACAATTACAAACTCAGGATCTCTAACTTCTATTTCCCTTACGTCCTTAAATACCGGCGCATTGTATTGCTGCGCTATAGGTTGTTGTGTAACAGGTATTTGTTGTGCCGCAGGAGTTACTTCAAAGGATGCCTGAGTTGGCAGAAACGCCGGAGCCTGAGGAACCGGAGCCTGTGCAACAGGCCGCTCGCTAACCGGGGCAACTATTTCAAAGAACACATCCAGATTATTTATATGTTCCGAAGTGGAAGTCGTATCCGCTTCAGCTACGGGCTTTTTTTCGGCAACTTCCTCCTCAAGCGCGTAAACAATTTTTTCTTCAACAACCGGTTCGCTTTTTCCCTCTGGTTTGTACTGCTCTGTAGCAGCAGAAAAATCAAAAGAAGATAATGCCCTTTGTGTAAGGTCGCGTACCATTTTTTGGTCATCTTCCAGTGCGTGCACTATCTTTTTAGGCTCGGTATTTACAATTTCGTTTTGCTGTTCAACATTAAAACCGGTTGCAATAATAGTTACCGCAACGCCATCGCCAAGTGCTTCGTCTTCACCCACACCCATAATGATGTTAGCATTGTGTCCGGCCTCGTTTTGTATATGGTCGTTTATCTCACCTATCTCGTCAATAGTAATCTCTGTAGTACCGGATACAATTAACAATAACACGTTTTTAGCACCTGTAATTTTGTTATCATTTAACAACGGAGAGTCTAATGCATCTACAATGGCATTTTTCGCACGGGAATCTCCCGCTGCTATAGCCGATCCCATTATTGCCGTACCACTGTTAGACAATACTGTCTTAGCATCTTTAAGGTCAATATTCTGGGTGTAGTGGTGCGTTATAACTTCAGCAATACCTTTAGAGGCAGTTGCTAAAACTTCATCGGCTTTAGAGAAACCTGCTTTAAAGCCAAGGTTACCATATACCTCTCTAAGCTTATTGTTGTTAATAACAATAAGCGAGTCTACCTGCTTTCTAAGCCTGTCTACACCTGCTAATGCCTGCTCCTGGCGCACTTTGCCTTCAAACTGAAATGGAATCGTTACAATACCTACAGTTAATATGTCGCGCTCCTTTGCCAGTTGTGCAATAACCGGCGCGGCACCTGTACCGGTACCACCACCCATACCAGCTGTGATGAATATCATCTTGGTATTAGTGTCGAGCATTTTTTCTATTTCGTTGATGCTTTCAAGTGCCGCCTGCTGTCCCACTTCGGGGTTAGCACCTGCGCCAAGCCCTTCGGTAAGGCCAAGGCCAAGCTGTATCTTGTTAGGCACAGGGCTGCTTTGCAACGCCTGAGAGTCAGTATTGCACACTATAAAGTCGACACCTTTAATACCCTGTTTAAACATGTGATTGATTGCGTTGCTCCCGCCACCGCCTACACCTATCACTTTGATGACGTTTGATTGATTCTTGGGTAGATCAAACGAAATACTTCCAAATTCTGAGTTGCTCATCATATCTATCAAGTTTTTATTCTGCGTTATCTAAAAAATCTTTAATCTTATCTATATACTTGTCAAAAAATGACCTCTTTACCTTTTTCTCTGTAGTTTCATTATGCATCTTTTCAGGTACATGTGCGGTTACAGTTTCCATTTCGCGCTCGGGTTCAGGTTCCTGTACCGGCTCCGGCTCCCTGTTAACTACTGGTTGCTGCCTTGGCACGTACTCCGGCACAACAGGTTTTTGAAGTTCTACCAGTGGCGTAGCGCTTTTAGTGTTGTTACGAAGGCTGTTCATTACAAGTCCCACCGCCGTGGCATATAACGGGCTTGAAATATCTTCGTTGCTGTTTCCTGCAAGGTGTTCGTTAGGATAACCTATACGGGTATCCATACCTGTAATGTATTCTACAAGCTGCTTAACGTGCTGCAATTGTGCACCACCACCTGTAAGCACTATACCTGCAATAAGTTTTTTACGCGGGTCTTCGTGTCCGTATGTTTTAATTTCTGCAAATACCTGTTCTATAATCTCTACCACACGGGCATGGATGATTTTAGAAAGGTTTTTAAGTGATATCTCTTTTGGTTCGCGGCCGCGCAAGCCCGGTATCGAAACAATTTCGTTATCCTTATTTTCTCCCGGCCATGCCGATCCAAATTTAACTTTAAGAAGTTCGGCCTGCTTTTCTATAATAGAGCATCCCTCTTTAATATCTTCTGTAATAACGTTGCCTCCAAAAGGAATTACTGCCGTATGGCGGATGATACCATCTTTAAAAATAGCAAGATCTGTAGTACCGCCGCCTATATCAATAAGGGCCACACCAGCTTCTTTTTCTTCCTGGCTTAAAACGGCATCTGCAGATGCCAAAGGCTCAAGAGTAAGTCCTGAAAGATCTAATCCTGAGCTTTTAATACAACGTCCCACATTACGTATAGACGACGCCTGGCCCACAACTACGTGGAAGCTGCTCTCCAGCCTGCCACCGTACATACCTATAGGCTCTTTTATTTCGCTTTGCCCATCGATTTTAAATTCCTGTGGCAATACATGTATAATTTCTTCTCCCGGCAGCATGGCAAGTTTGTGCACCTGGCCAATAAGCATGTCTATATCGGCATCGCCAATTACCTCTTCAGGGTTGTTCCTGCTAATGTAGTCGCTGTGCTGTATACTTCGTATGTGCTGGCCGGCAATACCCACAACCACATCGTTAATGCGGTATCCGGAGTTTTGTTCTGCTTCCTGCACGGCCTGCTGTATAGACTGTATAGTCTGGGTAATGTTATTTACAACACCCCTGGCTACACCAAGGCTTTTGGATTTACCAAGGCCAAGGATCTCCAGCTTACCATACTCATTTTTTTTGCCTATCATAACAACAATCTTTGTTGTACCGATATCTAAACCTACTGCAATGCTGTCTTTTTCCATAACTCTATTTTTTGGTGCACACCACCTGTTGCGTAAACTTCAGGTTAACTGTTTTGTAATTTTTAATCAATGTGTCTTTTGCAGCATCCTGGAGGAATGCTTTATAATTCTCAAATTTTCGTTCTATGTTTATAGGTTTCCCAAACACAATATCATAGTCATCTCCTCTGCTTTTAAGTATCATATTACCTACAGGAGTGACAGATAAACCGATAATGTTTTTGTTTAGAAAAGCATCCTTATAGATATAGTCCAGAAGTTGCTGCATTTTTTTTGCATCTGCCATTTCTATGTTCCCAGTCACTAAAGGAACCCTCGCTGTCTCATTATCGCTAAGCGGCATTTTTTGCCCTTTACTGTCAAGATAATAAGATTGCGAGCCCTCAAAAATTCGGGCTACCGGCCTGCGCTGCTTTATTATGGCTTTAAGCTTACCATCTACTGTGGTGTAAACCTCTGCCTTTTCGACCATTGCGTTACTGTTAAGCCTTTTTTCTACGCTATTCAAATCTAAATCAACTTTATGGATACTCGCTACCGCTCCATAACTTTGTATTAACAAGTTATTAACGCTGTCTTTTGTAATATAATTCTCGTTGCCAACCAGTTCTATGTCGGTTTTTAAAAGTTTTCTGCCATTATTTCTCTTGCTGGTGAAGGCATATAAAAAGACCACCGTGCATAGTATAACTACCAGCCTTATGTTGTTCCAATTAATATTTTTCATCGAGCAATTTTTTTATTTCCGGCACCATCTCTCCTATATCTCCCGCGCCAATGGTTACAATAACCGTAGCATCACTTTCCTGTATTAAAGGCAGCAAATCTGCCTTGCTCACTAACCTTTTATTCCTATTTTCTATCTTATCCAGCAGCCACTGGCTTGTAATGCCGTCCATAGGTCGCTCTCTGGCAGGATAAATATCTAACAGTGCTACATTATCAAATTTAGACAGACTGTTTGCAAAGCCGTCGGCAAAATCGCGTGTGCGGCTAAACAAGTGCGGCTGAAATATGGCAAGCACTTTATCATCAGGATACAATTCTGTAACAGCCTGATAAACCGCATCAATCTCTGTAGGGTGATGCGCATAATCATCTATATACACCATTCCTTCTTTTTTCACCTGAAAAGAAAACCTTCTCTTAACGCCCTTAAAGGTCGATAGGGAAGTCGCAATCTCGCTTAGAGACAAACCATATACATTAGCCATTGCCAAAGCCAAAAGCGCGTTTGTAATATTATGGTGACCCGGTAAACCGAACCTTACATCATTAAACGTTTCATGCGGTGTAAGCACATCAAACATATACCAACCATTTTCTATACGTATATTTTGTGCAGAAAACTGCCCTGTGCCTACCCCCACCGTAACACCATCAAGCGGAAGCCCTGCCGTTACAAAAAGATGGTTTTTGTCCTTAACCTTATGTGCAAATTCTCCAAATGACGCTTCTATAGAAGCTACGTCCCCGTAAATGTCCAGATGGTCTGCATCCATAGAGGTAATGCAGGCCATATCCGGATGCAGGTGCAGAAATGAGCGATCAAATTCATCTGCCTCAACCACGGTAACAGTTTTACCATTGCCTATGAGGTTAGAGTTATATCCTTCTACAATTCCGCCTAAAAAAGACGTTACATCTACTCCGTTTTCAAATAATATGTGTCCTAAAATACTCGACGTTGTAGTCTTGCCATGCGTTCCCGCCACGGCAAAGCAAAAAGTATTCTTGGTAATAATACCCAATACTTCGGCACGCTTTTTTATCTCAAACCCATTATTGGTAAAATAGCTCCACTGCGAATGATCTTTGGGCACTGCAGGTGTAACTACAACCAGTGTGTTTTCTTTATTTAGATATTCAGCGCTAATCAGCTCCATATTATCATCAAAATGAATGTCTATACCCTCAGCCTTAAGTTCATCTGTAAGATGGGTTGGCGTACGGTCATAACCCGCTACATTTTTGCCTATATATTTAAAATAGCGAGCAAGGGCACTCATACCGATGCCTCCGATTCCAATAAAGTAGACGTTATGTATCTGGTTTAAATCCATTTCTTCTTTCAATGTTCTGAGGTACTTAGATTAGTATTTACACCGCTATTTGTACACTCCTGAACTCTTATATTTATTTGATTCCGCTGGGTCTTACTACAACAGGCTCGAATTTAATTTCAATTTTTAAGTATCTAAGCTCTTTAGCCACTCACTACCTATTTTAACAACTTCACAATTTCATCAACAATATCCTGTGTAGCCCGTGTTTTGGCAAGTTTTCTTATGTTCTCACCCAAGCTCTTCTGCTTCTCTTTGTTCGACAGCAAATCTGCAAAAACAGGCTGAAACTGGGTATCCAATTGTGTTTCTTTTAACAATATTGCTCCTACTTTTTCAACTACTGCCTGAGCATTCTTAGTCTGGTGGTCTTCAGCTACATTAGGCGACGGAATAAACACAACCGGCTTACCCACTATACACAATTCTGACACCGATGACGCCCCGGAACGCGACACAACAACATCTGCCGCGGCATATGCTAAATCCATCCTGTCTATAAACGATAGTACGTGCACTCCCTCCTTATCGCCATAATGCTGGTACTCTTCAAAATATATCTTACCGCACTGCCATATTACCTGTACATTTTGTGCCTGCAGCCATATAAGCTCTTTCGCGATCAACTGATTAATGCGTCTCGAACCCAGGCTACCGCCTAATACTAACAGCGTTTGCTTTTCAGGATTGAGCTTAAAACGTTGCGCTGCTTCTTCTGTATTGCTGACCGTATGCATTAGGTCCTCCCTAACGGGATTGCCTGTAAAGACGATTTTAGAGGCCGGAAAAAAACGCTCTAAGTTATCGTAAGCCACACATATTTTACTCGCTTGTTTAGCAAGCCATTTATTTGTTATCCCGGGAAACGAATTTTGTTCCTGTATAACCGTTGGCACTCCCATTCCGGCTGCCGCCTTTAGTAGTGGTCCGCTGGCAAAACCTCCGGTACCTATAACCGCATCGGGCTTAAATTCCTTAATTATCTTTCTCGACTTAAGCAAACTGCTAAGAAGCTTAACCGGAAACAACGCATTATCGAGCGTTAATCGGCGCTGTATACCTGCAATCCATAAACCTTTGATCTTATAGCCAGCCTGGGGCACCTTTTGCATTTCCATCTTATCGCTGGCACCAACAAACAGGATCTCGCTATCCGGAAACCTTAATTTTAATTCATTAGCAATAGCAATAGCAGGATAGATATGCCCTCCTGTACCGCCGCCGCTTAATATGAATTTTTTTATGCTCATTCTATAAAGGTACTTAGTACCTAAGCAACTTAGTGCCTTAGGTTCTTTCTTCTATTCTCTATTATCTTATGGTCTTTTTGTCTTCTCTGAAAATCAAACAATCTACTTTCCAAAAACAGCACTCATAGGGTTAGCCGACTTATCCTCTATCGAGAATGCAGCGGGTTGTTGCAACCCTTCGGCTTCAGCTTCTTCACGTTGTTTCTCACGTAATATATGTTCGTCTATTAACTGTTGCAGGGCAGCTTCCCGGTCTTCTTTTTCCTGAAGTTCCTGCGCTATCTCTTCTTCTTTCTTGGTCACACTAATAATAATTCCAATAGATATACACGTCATCCAAATGGAACTACCTCCACTACTTATCAATGGAAGCGTTTGCCCGGTCACCGGTAATAACTCAACTGCTACTCCCATGTTAATAAGCGCCTGGAATATAATAGGAAATCCGAGCCCTACTATAAGTAACTTACCAAAAACCGACTTGGCTTTATGGGCGGTTACCAAAAACCTGAAGAACAACATCAGGTATAATATCAACACTGCAAGTCCACCTACAAGGCCATATTCTTCGACAATAATGGCGAATATAAAATCGGAGGAAGATTGTGGCAAAAAATTCTTTTGTACGCTCTTGCCCGGCCCTAACCCGTATACCATACCCGACGCTATGGCAATTTTTGCTTTTTCTATCTGATAGTCGTCTTCATTCTCTTCATCAGATGTAAACCTGTCTATACGGTTCATCCAGGTATCAACCCTGTTAGGCATAGCATCAGGAAACGCCTTCGCAAATACCACAAATAGTACCAGCATGCTTATACCCATACCTATTATCATGCCCAAATATTTAAGCGGATACTTGCCCACAAACACCAGCATGCTCACCATACTGAAAATCAGTGCTGCGGTACTAAAGTTTGAGGGTAATATTAACGCCAATATAATAAACACCGGTATCCATAATTCTATAAATGATGCTTTGAACGTTATCTCTTTACCATCTGCTTTTGCCAAATAACGCGCAACATAGATCATCAAAACTATCATTGCCAGTGCCGATGTCTGGAAGGTAACACCAATGAAGGGCACCTGTATCCAACGGCTGGCATTTGCGCCATCTATAACTGTTCCCTGAAAAAATGTGTACACTAACAATAACGCTACTACAGGCAATAACAACTGTGACAACCCACGATAGTAGTGATACGGCACCTTATGAACAAGATAAATCAATCCAAAACCAATAATAATATGTACGAGGTGTTTAACCAAATAACCAATGGTCGATCCTTTGCCTATAACATACACAAGATTTGTACTTGCGCTAAAAACAGGCATGAACGATATAAGGGCCAGTAGCATTACAAACGACCAGATCCCTTTATCTCCCTTTAGATTACTTATTAATTCTCTCATCTTTATCTTTTCTTCTTCTCCTTCATTTAGATCAATAACATCAAATCTTTAAAAAGCCGGTGCTATTGAATCGCCTCCTTCTCTTTTAGACCTATTACAAATTTTGTACAGCAGCCTTAAACTGTTTGCCGCGGTCTTCATAGCTTTCAAAAAGGTCGAAGCTTGAGCATGCAGGCGACAATAGCACCGTATCCCCTTTTTCGGCCATTTTCTGGGCTATTTTAACCGCCTCGGCCATGCTTGTTGTTTCTACCATAACGTCTACCACATTGCCAAAAGCATTTATAATCTTAGCATTATCTACACCAAGGCATACTATAGCTTTTACTTTTTCGCGCACAAGCTGCATCAGTTCGTTATAGTCATTTCCTTTATCTACACCGCCCACTATCCATACTGTAGGTGCAGTCATGCTGTCTAAAGCATAAAACGTAGAATTTATGTTAGTAGCCTTACTATCATTAACATACTCCACATTTTGTATTTTAAGCACTTTTTCAAGTCGATGCTCTACCCCCTGAAAGTTTGATAAGCTTTCAAAAATGGTTTTCTTTCTTATATTCTTTAATTGGGCAACACTTATCGCAGCCATAGCATTCTTAACATTGTGTTTTCCTTCTAAAGACAGTTCATTTATTGGCATGGTAAATTCTCCTTTTTTTATTTTGCTTATAATCGTGTTATCCTTTACGTATACCCCTTTTTTGTTTTTGCCTGAAAGTGAGAAGGGGATTTTTTGTGCCCTCACTTTGTTGTTATCCAGCCAGTTCTTTATTACCTCGTCGTCATCGTCATAAATCAGGTAATCATCTTCCGTCTGGTTTAACGTTATCCTGAACTTTGCAGCTATATAAAGATCGAAATCGTAATTGTACCGGTCTAAATGATCCTGCGTGATATTCGTTATCACCGCTATGTGCGGCCGGTACTTCACTATTCCATCCAGCTGAAAGCTGCTTAATTCTAATACATAACCTTCACTCTTATTTTCTGCAACCTGCCACGCAAAGCTTTTTCCTATGTTTCCGGCCAGTCCCATGTTAAGTCCGCCTTGTTTTAGCACATGGTGTGTAAGCATCGTGGTAGTAGTCTTGCCGTTGCTTCCTGTTATACCTATAGTCTCAACATTGGTAAACGGGGTTGCAAACTCAATTTCAGATATCACACTGACACCGCTTTCCTTTAGCTTAACTATGATGGGCGACTTATCCGGTATTCCCGGGCTCTTCATTACCACATCAGCGTTCAGGATCAATTCTTCCGTATGCTTTCCTTCTTCCCAGGCCAGTTTGTTAATTGCAAGAACTTCTTTATAATTATCCTTTATTTTACCAAAATCAGATACAAAAACATCATATCCTTTTTTCTTACCTAAAAGTGCAGTGCCTACACCGCTTTCACCACCTCCTAATACTACTAATCTCATACTTATCGCAGTTTTAAAGATACTAATGAGAAAATGGCAAGCAATATGGCAATGATCCAGAAGCGTGTCACGATCTTGCTCTCGTGATAACCTTTTTTCTGGTAGTGGTGGTGCAGCGGCGCCATTAAAAAGACACGCTTGCCTTCACCGGTTTTCTTCTTTGTATATTTAAAATACCCTACCTGTATCACAACAGAGAAATTCTCTGCCAGGAAAATACCGCATAGAACGGGTATCAATAATTCTTTTCTAACCGCTATGGCGAGTACCGCAATGATACCTCCTATGGTAAGACTGCCTGTATCCCCCATAAAAACCGAAGCCGGATAGGTGTTATACCATAAAAAGCCAATCAGCGAACCCACAAATGCAGCAATGTACACTGTCATTTCACCAGAGTTGGGTATGTACATTATATTCAGGTAATTGGAGAATATTATGTTACCCGATACAAATGCAAATATCCCAAGAGCCAGTACGGCAATTGCCGATGTCCCGGCGGCGAGGCCGTCTATACCATCCGTAAGGTTTGCACCATTAGATACTGCTGTGATAATAAAAATCACGATTGGTATAAATATCAGCCAGGCATATTTTTGGTAATCGCCTCCCATAAAGGAAAGCGCCTCTGCATAATCAAACTCATTATTCTTAAAAAACGGTATTGTAGTGGCAGTAGACTTTTCTTCTACAGGAGCCGGCGCAATAACGTTTTGTGTATTCTCAAATATGTTTACCCTTCCGGTATCAGTACGCACCGTTACAGATGGGTGGAAATACAATACATAACCTACAAACAACCCTAATACTACCTGTCCTACAACTTTAAATTTGCCTTTAAGGCCTTCTTTATCCTTTTTAAATATCTTAATGTAATCGTCAAGAAACCCAATAGTACCCATCCACAAAGTGGTAACTATCAGTATCATGATGTAAATATTATCAAGCTTTGCTAACAACAACACCGGTATAAGGGTAGACATGATGATTATAAGCCCTCCCATGGTAGGAGTTCCGGCCTTAGCTGTTTGCCCTTCCAAACCAAGCTCCCTTACTGTCTCCCCAATTTGTTGTTTACGCAAAAAGTTGATAACCCTTTTACCAAAAACGGTAGAAATAAGCAGCGATAAAATGACAGCCATCCCTGAACGGAATGTTATGTACTGAAATACACCGGTGCCCGGCACATCCCACTTTCTGTCTAAAAATTCGAATAAGTAATACAGCATATACCGCTATTTGTTTAGTTGCCCTAAAATTTCTGTAACCGTTTTCATATCGTCAAAATCATACTTCACACCTTTTATTTCCTGGTATGTCTCATGCCCTTTGCCGGCTATAAGTATAATATCATTAGGGCGGGCAAGCTGGCAGGCTATTTTTATAGCCTGTTTCCTATCTACTACTGCCACCGTTTTTTTATAGTTTTGCGGTTCTACTCCACGTTCCATATCTTCTATAATAACCTCAGGTATTTCGCTACGCGGGTTATCTGATGTAAAGATCGCCCTGTCACTCATGCTCGATGCTATGCGCGCCATAATGGGGCGTTTAGTAGTATCCCTGTCACCTCCGCAGCCTACCACCGTAATTAGTTGCTCATTACGCGTACGTATAGCGCCAATAGTATTCAGCACATTTTCTAAGGCATCAGGTGTGTGCGCATAATCCACTATAGCCGTGACATTTGTTTCAGACACAATAAACTGGAACCTGCCCGATACACTTTCAAGCTCGCTAAGCAGGCGCAATGCCTCTCTTTCGTCTAAGCCTAAATTAACTGCGGTTGCATAAATTGCCAGAAGGTTATAAGCATTAAAAGTACCTATAAGCTTTACCCAGACTTCTTCTCCGTTTATCTTTAACAGCAATCCGGATAATTGGTTTTCTAATATTTGCGCCCTGTAATCAGCATAGGTTTTAAGGGCATAGGTAAGTTTTTTAGCTACTGTATTTTGCAGCATTACCATGCCGTTTTTATCATCTGCATTTACCACGGCAAAAGCCGATTTTGGTAAATTGTCAAAGAACGATTTCTTAACATCCCTGTACTCTGCAAAACTGCTATGGTAGTCCAGGTGATCGTGAGACAGGTTTGTAAACACCCCGCCCACAAAATTTAATCCTTCAGTACGGTGTTGGTGTATGCCGTGCGAGCTTACTTCCATAAAGCAATACTCGGCGCCGTTAGCCACCATTTCCTTTAAATATTTATTTATGGTAAGCGAATCGGGCGTGGTATGCGTTGCCGGATACTCCCTGTCGTTAACCATTATCTTTACAGTACTTAATAAACCTGCAGAAAAACCAGCATTCCGGAATAACTGGTATAACAATGTTGCTATAGTTGTCTTACCATTGGTTCCTGTTATGCCAACAAGCTTTAAACTTGCCGACGGATTACCATAATAATTGGATGCCATGTAAGCCAGTGCCGAACTTGCCTTTTTTACCCCAATGTAGGTTACTTCATCGGTTGTATTTTCGGGTATCACTTCGCATACTACGGCTACAGCACCTAAGGTTATCGCTTTTTGGATATAGTCATGCCCATCGCTAAGCGTGCCTTTTATAGCTACAAATACGTCGCCTCCACTAATGAGACGGGAATCAAATTCAATCTTAGCAACAGCAATATCTGTAGGGCCTTTAACTACTTCTATTGCCGCTTTGTATAATATGTCGCGTAACAACATCACGATAATTCGAGTATTATAGACTGGTTCCTTTTAAAGGCCTGCCCCGGTTTAAGCGACTGCTTTTTCACTTTTCCTATTCCTACCACCTGTACTTTTAAACCCATGTTTCCTAAGAGCGCTACAGCGTCCATGCCGCTCATACTAACTACATTCGGGATCATGTTTTTTTCCAGTTGGTTTTCTTTATCATAATAAGAAGCAAACAATTGCTCCTGATCTTTTATCTTGGCATCCAGTTTCCTGATGCGATTAGTAGAAGGCACATCGGTAAATATCTTTTGTGCGACCCTTCGGAATACTGGTCCTGATACGTCTGCTCCATAATATCCTTTAGCCACGTGAGGCTTGTTGATGATAACCACACACGAATACAAAGGCTCATCTGCCGGGAAATACCCCACAAATGTTGACGCATAGTACATATCGCCATTCTTTTTACCACCCTTGCCATAGTTAACCTGAGCAGTACCTGTTTTACCCGCCATAGAAAAATTAGGCGAATAAAGTTTGCTACCCGTACCTTTCTTAACTACGTTCTCCATAATAGCTTTGACCTTATTGACTGTTTCCTGAGAACATATCTTAGGGTTCATTACTTCTTTATCGTACTTTTTAATAGTTTTATCCCACTCTTTTATTTCTTTTACAAAAAGCGGACGCACCATTTCGCCATTGTTTGCCACAGCATTATAAAATGTAAGTGTTTGCAATGGTGTTAAGCTCACCTCATAACCAAAACCCATCCATGGAAGTGTAGTGCGCGACCATGTTTTATCTTCACGCTGCGGTATGCGTGGTTTGCCTTCTCCTTTTATAGAAACACCCAACCGCTTATTAAGTCCAAATCCGTTAAGTCGGTTTATAAACTGCTTAGGGTTATCTTTGTAACTATTGTATACCGCCTGTGCCATAACTGTATTAGATGACAGTTCAAAGCCTCTGGCCAGTGTTACCTTACCGTAACCACCATGATGTGAATCGCGCACATGACGGCCAAAATAAGCCACATCGCCACCGTGGCTGTCAAATACATGACTGGTATCTACTTTCTTATCCTCAAGCATGGCAATAAGCGCGGCAAGCTTAAAGCTCGATCCCGGCTCTGCCGATTCTCCCACGGCATAATTTACCGTTTCATAATACGATCCGTCTTTAGATCGGCCCAGGTTAGATATCGCTTTTACATAACCGGTTTTTGTTTCCATTACTACCACGCAGCCATGATCGGCCTCATAGTATTCTAACTGCTTTAGCAGTGCATGGTGTGCAATGTCCTGTATGTAAACATCTATAGTAGAAACCACATCATAACCGTCTACAGGTTCTACTTCATTAACGTCACTTATCGGCTTCCACTGGTTACGCGCTATCTTTTGCATCATCTGGCGGCCATCCTTACCATTAAGGTAAGGAGCAAAAGCACCTTCTATACCTACATATAATTTCTCGCCACTTTCGTCTATACGCTCATAACCCACGGTACGCTCTGCAATCCTGCCTATAGGATGCTCACGAACGGTTTTTTGCTCAGTAATAATACCCCCTTTAAAAGCACCGAGTCTGAACAGCGGGAAATTTTTGATGCGCAATAACTCTGTGTAAGTAAGGCCTTTTGTAATTAAATGATACCTGTCCTTAGTTTTGCGCGCTTTTCTCAATTCATGAAAATAGTGGTTTGCGGGCTTGCCCAACATAACCGAAAGCGAGTCGGCCAATGGCTCTACAAACTCATCAAAATCTTCCTGTTTAGGCGCAATAGCATCAAACCTTATAACATAATTAGGTATGGATGTAGCCAGAAGACTGCCATCTGCCGAGTATACATTACCCCTGTTTGCCGGTATTGTAAAATCCTTTACCGAACGCTGACGGGCAAGCTGGCGGTAATAATCCCCCTCCACCCACTGTATATTAGTAAGCTTAATAGAAACAAGTATAGCCATCACAAAAATCGCGAAGGCTACCAGGTATATCCTGTAAGAAACTTGTTTATCTTCCGTTACTTCTCCCATAACTTTTGCCACATGGTCTTTTCTTCAGGCGCGGCAACCTCTATTTTTTTTGGCGGAACAGTAGACGGAAAAATTTCTCTTTCCTCCATCTTTCGGGCCACGGTACTTTCCATCTTCAACTCCATCAATTCACTTCTGCGGTCTACAAACGTAGAGCGCAGCTCTTTTATCTCACTTACCAGCGCGCTTATCCTGAATATCTTTTGCTCATAGTTATGCGTATTTGCAATCATAACCATACTAACCAGGATAAGGAATACAATAAACCGCCAGTTCTTCATAGACCCTTGGTCTATTAAATACTTCGCTTTAAGTAGACTGTATACTCCGCCTTTCATAACTATTTCTTTTCGGCAACTCTTAACTTAGCGCTGCGTGCCCTGTTGTTTATTTTTATTTCTTCTTCAGAAGGAACTATAAGCTTCTCGATAATTTTAAACGGAACTTCGAAGTTGCCAAAGAAGTCGCGCTCCGGTTCCCCCTCAAACATACCATTACGCATGTATCGCTTTACCAACCTGTCTTCCAGCGAGTGGTACGCTATAACACTTAGTCTCCCGCCGGGCTTTAAGATTTCCAGCGTCTGTACTAAAAATTCTCTCAGTACATCTATCTCCTGGTTCACCTCTATGCGTATAGCCTGGTATATCTGCGCCAATATTTTGTTGCTTTTATGTCCGGGAAGGAAGCGGGCAAGCACCTCTTTAAGCTGCTCACTGTCTTTTATAGCTCCTTCTACACGGGCAGTGACAAGAACATGCGCCATAGCGCCCGCATTTTTAAGTTCGCCATAATCAAACAGCACCCTTTTTAGCTCAGCCTCATCATATTCGTTAACTACCTTATAAGCATTGAGGTCGGTTTTTTTACTCATCCTCATATCCAGCCCGGAGTTGAAACGGGTACTGAAACCACGCTCTGCAACATCAAACTGGTGAGATGATACCCCAAGATCTGCCAATATCCCATCAACCTCTTTAACACCGTGAAAACGCAGGTATCTTTTTATAAACCTGAAATTCTCCGGTATCAGCACAAAGCGTTCATCATCTATCACATTAGCAAGCGCATCCTCATCCTGATCAAACCCGAACAGCTTCCCGTTAGGCCCAAGCCTGCTCATTATCTCTCTGGAATGACCACCGCCACCAAAGGTTACATCTACATATACCCCATCGGGCTTAATATTAAGTCCGTCTACTGTTTCTTTTAGTAATACAGGGTTATGATATTCCATCTTCGTCATTTAAATTTCCCATTACTTCCTCGGCCAGGTTAGCAAAATCATCAGCAGACTCGTCAATAGACGTCTCATACTTATCTTTGTCCCAAATTTCTACTATGTTCACTGCCGATGAAAGCACAATATCATTTTTTATTCCCGCAAAAACCACAAGGTCTTTGGGTATAAGTATCCTTCCTGCACTATCCATCTCTACAACCTTAACGCCGGCGGTAAACCTCCTGATGAAATCATTATTCTTCTTAACAAAGCGGTTCAGCTTATTGATTTTTTCCATCATTTTGTTCCACTCTGCCATAGGATATAGCTCCAGGCAGGGCTGAAAAACCGAACGCTTTAGCACAAAACCCTCTTCCAGGCCTTCATGTAATTGCTTCTTTAAAGGAGCAGGCAACATGAGCCTTCCCTTTAAATCAGCCTTACATTCGTATGTGCCTATAATGGTATTCAAGCAGTTAGGTTTTTAGTCTTATTAAAGCAAATATAGAATTTTTTTACCACTTGTTACCACCGCCCCCCACTTTGTTGATAAGTTTTACACATTCTTACCACTATAGTAACACACCATAGAACGACATTATGAGAGATATTTAATAAATGATTATTCTTAGATAAATATTAAATATTTAATGTAATTTTTTAAGAGTATTGGATTGGGATTTTTGACCTATGGATTTAAGCTATTTTAAAATTCTTTACAATATTGCATAGGAGTAATTAATTAAAAACAGGAATTGTATTACAGGATATTGAAAAAATCCGTTTTAAAATTTAAGCCAATTTATAAGCACCCGAAGCTGTTTTTATATATAATATCATATATTTGTGGTGACTTGAACGTTTACCAACCACCATGCAGAGCACTCAAAAAGAAGGCAAATACAACTATTTTGAAGCCGGCGAAGGCACTCCCATAATTATATTGCACGGCCTAATGGGCGGGCTCAGCAATTTTGACGGAGTAGCGCAATATTTTCCTGAAAAGGGCTATAAAGTTGTAATACCTGAACTACCCATTTATACACAAAGCTTACTAAAAACTAACGTGAAAGCTTTTGCCCGCTGGGTAAAAGATTTCATTACGTATAAAGGTTTTGAAAGGGTTATATTGTTAGGCAACTCTCTTGGCGGACATATAGCGCTGTACCATACTAAAATGTATCCTGAAAAAATGTTAGGATTGGTAATTACCGGCAGCAGCGGGCTGTATGAAAGCGCAATGGGCGACAGTTACCCACGCCGTGGGGATAGAGATTACATACAAAAGAAAGCTGAAGCCGTTTTTTATGACCCTGCAGTTGCCACACCGGAAATTGTTGAGGAAGTGTATGCAATGGCTAACGACCGTATAAAGCTTATAAAAACGCTTACCATTGCAAAAAGCGCCATAAGGCATAACATGGCGAAAGATTTACCAAAAATGCACGTCCCTACCGGGATAATTTGGGGTAAGAATGATAACGTTACGCCACCCGAAGTTGCTGTTGAATTTGACAAGCTTTTACCCAACAGCACCTTATATTGGATAGATAAATGCGGCCATGCAGCCATGATGGAGCACCCTGATGAGTTTAACCGGCTTATGCAAGAGTGGCTTATTAAAACGGGATTAGGGCCTAATCATTAATTCAGAATTGAGATCTTAGATCGAGGCACACTTAGGCCGAATCAGATATAATTAAAACGCTACCCTGACAAATTCCTGTCAGGTTTGTTGTTTACACATATTATGTATCGGGCTCTGCACCGCTGTTTTAACCCTAATTTTAAAATTCTTATCTTTGCCGCTTTCGGCAATAGCCTCTAAATACTTTACTATGAAAATTAATACTGCTGAATTTGTTGTAAGCAATTCTGATGTTAGCCTGTGCCCTAAGGAACTGATACCGGAGTATGCCTTTATCGGCAGGAGTAATGTAGGCAAATCATCGCTGATAAACATGCTTACTAACCGCAACAGCCTTGCAAAAACATCAGGACGCCCGGGTAAAACGCAGCTTATCAATCATTTTAAGATAAATTCAAACTGGTTCCTTGTAGATTTACCTGGATATGGCTATGCTCGCGTATCTAAATCTACCAAAGAGGTATTTCAAAAATTTATAACCGATTATTTTGATCGCCGGGAGCAGTTAGTTTGTGCGTTCGTTTTGATAGACATCAGGCTGGAAGCACAGAAGATAGATTTGGAGTTCCTTGCCTACCTGGGCGAGACACAGGTGCCGTTTTGCATTATCTTTACTAAAGCCGACAAAATAAGCCGTGGTAAAGTGGAGCAACATGTAAACGCTTACCGCAAAAAGATGCTGGAGGGCGACTGGGAAGAAATGCCACAATATTTTGTAACCTCCTCTACAGAAGGTACCGGCCGTGATGCCGTATTAGAATATATAGAAAATGTAAACCAGGGTATCTTTGATAACCAGGGATTCTTATAAATAACAAATGCGGCTCAGGCCGCATTTGTTATTTATACAGGAAAACTAAGCTACGCCTTCTTTAACTCAAGTTTCTCTGCGAAGTAGTCGCAAAAGTCTTTCATAGTCTCACTCATTTTTTTATCACCTGTAGCACGCTCAAACGTTTCGGACATTGATACCAGCGTTTGATGAAAGAATAACTTCATTTCATCTACGGGCATGTCTTTTGTCCATAAATCTATACGCATGCTTTCCTGTGGCTTACTGTCCCAAACAGACAGCATGATAGCTTTAGTTTCCTGGTCTACAACGCCACCATCTCGTGCGGTCCAGCTAAGTTTTTCTGGCACACGATTTTCGTCAAGTGCCACATCTATGTTTATAACCGATTTATATATTGTATCTGCCATTACTTTTTAGGTTTGTATTTAGAATTATCAAAAATAGTCTTGGCATCAGCTGCCAGTAATTGCGGCAAAGTTACAGCTTTATTGTTTTCCATGTATGCCCCTACAATTTGCCATCCCAGCCACTGCCCTATCCTGCCGGGCGACTCTTCGTCAAATCCCAGATAGAATTTACTAAACGGAGCAGGGTTTATAAACCGTGTAGCAAGCTTCGGGTCGGTGCTGTAAAAAGTCTTGTTCTCAACAAAATACTTCCAAACCTCACTTTCGTTAGCCACAGCCCATTCCATCTTTTGCTTGCTGTACCCTATCTTATTGTAGTCTGGCACCTCTGGTATTAAAAGATCTTTTAAATACAGTTCTTTACCGTAATAAATCATTGCAGACAATAGTGTACGATCCCGCGGCGGAGCGATACTGCCGTAAGAAAACGCCGAAACTACATCGGGCATAATTTGCGAAGGTTCAAATTGCTCTTTTTGATACACCGGAAAATCGGCATAAAAGCGGTGATTTTTACCAAGGTAAAGGTCGAGCGAAATAAGAAGGAGCGTATCGGCATAAATGGCACGGTTGGCATAGTCCATTTCAGATATGAGTGTTATAACCTTAGGAGTAGGCGCCTGCGGGTAATAATATTTTATGTGCTGCATAAGCGTATACAGGTCTTCTTCGAGAGCGTTGGTATTTGGGAACTTTTTATCAACCTCTGCATGTAGTTCCTGTAATAGTGGATTTTTTATCTTGTTGGTCCACACTGTATCGGCATTTCCGGCAGGAAACAAGTAAGGAAACTGCTGCTTCACTTTAGTAAGGTCCTGAGGGCTGCTGTTGTAAAAAATATCATCAAAACGCTCAATATTAATTTTACCAACCTTTACAGCGGCCACTTTTTCTTCTACTGCATTTTCCTTTTTACAGGAAATGGCCAGTAAGGCGAAGACAATGAAGAGTATATATTTATTCATTTTTAAGTTTTTATTGCAAATATGTTTTAACAGGATTATTTAAATTTATGGCAAATATACATAACACAACTTTATAATATAGAAGAGCATGAGTACAGATACAAATTTTAAGGCCGAAGCTGTAAACAAGCATATAGTAAACTGGTTGCGCACCTATGCAGATAACGCCGGGGTTAAAGGTTTTGTTGTGGGAATTTCGGGCGGAATCGATTCTGCCGTTACCTCATCACTATGCGCCCAGACCGGACTGCCTACATTGTGTGTAGAGATGCCTATACATCAGGCTGAAAGCCATGTGAGTCGGGCAAAGCAGCATATTAAGATGCTTAAAGGGCGTTTCGATAACGTAACATCTGCAGAGGCCGACCTTACCAGGGTATTTGATGACTTCAAAAATTTGGTTCCTAAAGGCGAAACCCAACATAGCACCGACCTAACATTGGCCAATACCCGTGCACGCCTTCGCATGACAACGCTGTATTACTTTGCAGGTATTCATAATGCGCTTGTAGCGGGTACAGGTAATAAAGTAGAAGATTTCGGTGTGGGATTTTATACTAAATATGGCGACGGCGGAGTCGATTTAAGCCCTATTGCCGATTTAACAAAAACGCAGGTACGCCAACTGGCAAAATACCTTGATGTAGATAACGCTATACTGGTTGCTAAACATACCGATGGATTATTTGGCGATGACCGCAGCGACGAAGACCAGTTAGGTGCGTCTTACGAAGAATTAGAATGGGCAATGGACCAGTTAGCAGCCGGCAGGACGGCAGCTGACTTTGCGGGCAGGGAAAATGAAGTTTTAACAATTTATAAAAGGCTAAACACTGCAAATCAGCATAAAATGCAGCCGATACCCGTATGTGAGATACCCTTAAATTTGACATAAAATTCTTTCATTCACAATACTTTAAGAAACTAATGGCTAACTTTACTGGTAAGTAAACCCTAAAAACTTATATATGATAAAGTTATGCCTTGCGGATAATCATCCTGTCGTGCACTACGGGATGAAGTCGTATTTTAGCGACAATCCGCAGATTAGTTTTGTAGGGGTGGTAAATAATCTGGAGAGCCTCCTGGACGTCCTGAGCAAAAAAACGGTAGATGCTGCCGTAATAGACTTAGAATTGGACGGACTGACCAGTATTAGTTCTGTAAAATCCCTGATAAAGGAATTTCCTGAAACCAAGGTAATTATATTTACCAACCTTGCCGAACAAATTTATGCCCCAAATGCTCTTAAAGCAGGAGTAAGCGCTTATGTGCATAAGAGCGCTAAAATGGAAGAGCTGGAAAGCGCCATTAAAAAAGTAAATGAAGGCGAAGTGGTATTTAGCGACACCGTTAAAAAGAACCTCGCATTGCTAAACAAAGGCAAGAAATCGGAAAGGCTGTATAGAAAACTCTCTTCCCGCGAAATTGAAGTGCTAAGATACCTTAGCGAAGGCAAAAAAAACAAAGAAATTGCAAGGCTGCTGGACCTCAACGAAAAAACCATCAGTACTTACAAACTTCGTTTGCTTACTAAATTGCATGTTACCAATCTTGTTGACCTTGTAAACAAGGCAAAAACACTGGATATTGTTTAATTAAAAATAATACCATCGCACACAACACTACTACCACAAAACCATCAAAGAAAAGTATTTGGTAACTGCTATGATTACCGCACAAAAAACACCCATCGCAGGGTGTTTTTTTATGGTATATATGTAATATTTACATTAGAAGTAACTGCTGCGAATACGGCTTATTTTTCGTGAAAGATAGTTTACTAATGTGTTATAATCCTTCACATTCATTAGTATCTCCATATTATCAGCATCGGGGCTAACCTGCATTTTAAGGTCCTGAATGAGCCTGCCAAGCAAAAGCCAGCGCATGTCTATAATATGCTCATTAGCATAGGCTGCCACTGCCATTAGTTTACTCTTAACCGGTATCTGCTGCTTCTCCTCCCATTCATGCAATTGGTAGCGTTCATCCTGCATAAAAATATCAGTAGCTACATATTGAAGTTCAGAAGGCAATGTATTTAAAAAAGCATCTACAGCAAAGCTTTCATGCGTTAGGTAGTGATTTATTACCGCCTTATAAAGATCTTTAAAAACAGGGTTTGTAAACTCTATTTCATCTTCCTGCAGGTTGAGGTAAATACGTTCATATACCTTGTATGTTTTTTTCTCTACGTCTTCATATTCTTTGCCAAACTCATCAAACTTGATATAAACGTCTTCGAAGTCCTGTTCGGTACTTCCGTAAAGTAATAGTATTTCAAGGATACGGCGTTCCAGTCCGTCAAGGATATTAAAGCCGCCGGGTGCCTTAGTTTCAATAACATTTCCTTCATCATCAAACACGGGCTCATCTACAACAGTCATCACATTTTGTTGTTGCTGCTGTTGCACTTTTTTACCTGCATCGGCTGCATCTTTAGTAACTAGCTGCGCCAGAGTACTTGACAATACCTGTTCAGAAATATCCATGATACGGGCACATTCCTGTATGTATACTTCACGCTGAATACGGTCAGGAATTTTGGCAATACTGCCCACCATATCCCGAATAAGGTCTGCCTTTTTTACCGGATCATTTTTTGCTTCGCCCATCAGCAACGAAGCCTTAAACTGGATAAAGTCCTTAGAATTATTGTCCAAATAGGCTACAAGCTCATCATGTGATGTTTTTTTCGCGAAACTATCAGGGTCGTCACCTTCAGGGAATGTGCACACTTTTACATTCATGCCTTCCTCCAGTATCAAATCGATACCGCGGATAGATGCGCGTAAACCTGCAGCATCGCCATCAAACAACACTGTGATATTTTTGGTAAGCCGATTGATAAGCCTTATCTGATCGGGCGTTAACGCAGTACCCGACGATGAAACAACATTTTCAACGCCTGCCTGATGCATCTGTATCACATCAGTATAGCCTTCCACAAGATAGCAGTTATCTTTTTTAGCGATAGCTTGTTTTGCATGGTTAATACCATACAAAACTTTACTTTTATGATAAATATCGCTCTCCGGAGAGTTAAGATATTTAGCTGCTTTTTTATCATTGGTTAAAATACGCCCGCCAAAACCAAGAACACGACCCGACATACTTTGTATAGGAAACGTAACTCGCCCGCGGAAGCGGTCTACATGGCGGCCATCTTCACGGATGATAGTAAGGCCCGTTTTATCAAGATAGTCCAGCTGATACGCTTTGCCCAATGCTTCTTTTGTAAAAGCATCCCAGGCCTCCGGCGAATAGCCTAAGCCAAATTTCTTTATGGTGTCTCCGGTAAAGCCACGTTCTTTAAAGTAGGAATAACCTATAGCCTGACCCTCATCAGTATTGAGCATTGTCTCCTGGAAATACTTTTGAGCAAATTCTGAAACAAGGTACATGCTTTCCTTTTCGTTTGCTTGTTCCTTCATTTCATCGCTCTGCTCGGTTTCCTCAATGTCAATATTGTATTTCCGGGCAAGGTATCTTATGGCTTCGGGGTAAGAGAAATGCTCGTGCTCCATTAAAAACGCTACAGCATTACCCCCTTTACCGGAACTAAAATCTTTCCAGATTTGCTTAACAGGTGATACCATAAACGATGGTGACCGCTCGTTGCTGAAGGGGCTCAGGCCTTTGTAGTTAGTTCCCGATTTTTTCAGGTTTACAAAGTCGCCGATAACCTCCTCTACACGGGCTGTTTCAAAAACTGTATCTATAGTGTTTTTAGAGATCAAATCTTAGAAAAAATGCATATTACTAAGTCGCGAAGTTACGAAGATTTCACTGTAATAAATTAGAGTTTTTTCTTACATAAACACTCCATTCCAAAATAATACGGATGGCGTAATTGTAATTTACTAAGTTAAATTATTACACTAAGATTCGCAAAGAAGACCCAAAGTTGCACAAAATTTTTCTACTATAATTCAGTTATACTAACTGCTGAACTATGGCGCAAAGAAACATTTTAAACCGGTTTCTTCTCCACATCTTCTACCAGACTATTTATTAACCCATTAAAGATGAAATAATGGAATGGCAATACAGAATACCAGTACAACCTTCCCCATAACCCTCTTGGGCGGAAAACGGCATGCTGATATAACTTATCATTTTTAATCCTGAATTCGAGCCATGCCTCCCCTGGCATCCTCATTTCTGCATACAGCAGAAGACGTTTACTCTTTCTGTCGGCAGCTATTACCCTCCAAAAATCTAATGCGTCGCCAGCCTCGATTTTAGAGGGATGTGTTCGGCCTCTGCGTAACCCGGTGCCACCAAAAAGTTTGTCGATAAGGCCACGCGCTTTCCATAAGGTGTTACCGTAATACCAGCCATTAGCACCACCCAGAGCCCAAATCCTGTCAAGCACTTTTTCTTCGTTCTTGATGTCCCGCTCCTTGTTATCTTCGAGCACGCCATACTTGGGTATTTTTACATACTTAGAAAGTTTTCCTGCAAAATGACTGCTTACCATAGAGTCTTTCCAGCTCGATGCAATACCATCCTGGTTAATTACGGCAAAAGCGTTTACCACCGCATCATGATAGTTTACGGGAAACACCTGCAACATTTCAGAGAGATTATTTGGCCTGCCCACTACTTCTACCTTCATGCTTTCTACTAATGATGCCGCAAGCCTGTAAGATGTAGATGTAACAAAATACAGCCAGTATGACGACAGCTTCGGGGTCATTACAGGCAACGTGATTATGGTTCGCTTTAGTCCGCGCACCTCTCCAAAAATCAACAACATTTGCTTATAGGTGAGTACATCCGGACCGTAGATATCGTAGTTATTATTGTACAAGCGTTCATCGCCGGCTGCTTTAGATAGGTAAGCAAGCACATCGCGGATTGATATAGGTTGCGTTTTTGTGTTTAACCATTTTGGAGTGATCATTATGGGTAACTTTTCTACCAGGTCACGAATTATTTCGAATGATGCACTGCCACTGCCTACAATAATACCGGCACGAAACGTAGTAAGGGCATAGTTGCCGCCTTCTAAAGATTCTTCTACTTCCTTTCGGGAATTAAGATGTTTGGAAAGCTCCTTTTCATTAATAATCCCGCTAAGGTATATCACCTGTTTCAGGGCTACGTTTGCAACATATTTTTTAAAATTTTCGGCACACTCCAGTTCCATCTTGCCAAAATCGCCGGAAGAAGACATAGAGTGCATAAGGTAGTATGCACAATCAATATCCTTTGGCACCTCAATACCTGCGTCATATTTTAAAAAATCTATTTCCAGAAAGCTTACGCGCTCTTTCCCTTTAAAGGGAGCCCGTTCTATATCGCGCACACAGCATACCAGTTCATGCCCCGCCTTAAGTAAAAATGGAATGAGCCGTTTGCCTATATATCCTGTAGTACCAGTTATGAGAATCTTCATATAGGAATTTATTATCCTTAAAGATACTCATTATCTTACGGAACTGAATTTGAACAATTGTTATATAATTCAATAGGATTTTAACAGACTATTCCGTTTTTAGATTTCTAAGTAGAAGCTCTATTTCCTTTCTAAGGTTGGATTGAGGATTGATCCCATAATTCACAAGCTTCGTCCTCCAGTTCTACTTCTATGGTGTAATGGGTAAAAGGATACTGTTTAAGTATAGCTTTTACATCGCGCTTTACCTGTATCATTTCGGGAAAAGTGTCCACACCTTGAGTAGTTATATGAGCGGTGTATACATGATGTTCGCCTTCCAGCGACCAGATGTTTATATGGTGCATAGACACCACATGATGTATCTGCAATATCTTTTGCTTAATTTCATCAGCGTCTATATCAGCAGGACTACCCTGTAATAATATTACTAAGGTTTCTTTAAGCCTGCCAATTACATTATAAAGTATAAATAAGGTTATCCCTAATGACAATGCCGGGTCAAGCCAGGGGGCATTGGTAAACATCATCACAACAGATGCCACAAGCACCGCCGCCCAGCCTAGAACATCTTCTATTAGGTGCCAACTCACTACACGCTCGTTTAGAGACTTCCCTCCCGATAAACTAAAGGCAGCATAGCCATTTACCGCGATGCCCAGCAAGGCAAAATAGAACATACCCTGAGCATCTACCAGTTCAGGATGCATCAGCCGGTTTACGGCTTCGTAAATTACAAAGCCCGAGCCGATAATTAATATCAGGCTGTTAACGAAAGCTCCAAGCAACGAAAAACGGCTGTAGCCAAAGGTGAACTTGCTGTCTGCACCTGCTTTGGATTTATTTTGAAGATACCATGATATACCCAACGACAGGCTGTCACCCAGGTCATGAAGCGCATCAGATAGTATAGAGACACTGTTTATATAGAAACCCCCTATAATTTCTAAAAGAGTAAATCCTAAATTAAGAAAAAAAGCAACTTTTATATTTTTTGAAGAAATAGTATGGGAATGGTCGTGGCCGTGCGAATGGCTATTCGAATGATCGTGGGGCATGAGTGAATACGTTTGTATAAAGTTATGAAGGAATATATATATAACGCTAATAATTAAACATTAAAAAACAGTCAATTCCTCATAAAGCAGCTACAGATATATCATCGGAATCTTTTGTGCTTCAACACCATAATCACTACATTCTGTATTAAAAACCCAAAGATGATTATCCATAAGTATAAAGATCTGGGGTTTTTCAACTTGCAAAATATTTAACGCCTCTACAAACTCATTATATTTAGAATGCTTATCAAAATAAAAATGCACACCTTTAATAGTGTCGTTTGCAGCACAGATACCCCTAACAGCGTCCCGAGCTTTTTGTATTTGCACAATGTCCCGTTCTTTATCACCAGTAATTTTTATAGTAATGTAATACCTTTTATGGCTATCTAATGCATGTTGCATTTTATCGTCATCGACCCATATAGGAACTGCGGTTTCATGAGTCACAATATTTACTTTAAAAAAATAGTAAAATAATAATACAGGAACAAGTAACGTAATTGCCGTTAGCCCGTGTAATGCAAAATGCCTTTTATGTGGTATCATATTATCTATTTCAGTTACACAACACTTCGGGAAACACTCAATCCTACAAGCATAAAACCTGCAATGATTGATAGAAATATCAGAAACTTATTTACATCAGCGGAGGTATATCCCGGCTTTAAAACACTTTTGGTAAATGCCGGCAATACTAATGTTGCTATTGAAAACAAAATGATTACTCCAAATGCAACCTGCAAGGCGGAAGAAAAAGCCTCCATGCTACCTGTTAGCGACATATTAATAGCGCCATAAATTACTATAGCAAACCATAGTATGGCAACCATAGTAACCGCCTGTATTCTCATGGCAAAACCACCATGCTCCTGTAACTCCCTTACTTCTGCCTTCGACCTTTGGCAAACGGTGTTTGTGTTTGTCATGAAGCCTGTAGCTTCTATTTGCTTCATTAATTCGGCCGGACTTTTAGACGACCAAAATAGTACTTCTTCTTTATACTGCGGTATTGTATGATGAATTTTAATACCGGCTCCCATCTTATATCCACCTGAGTGAGGTGTAATAGCTGTAATATCGCCTGGTAAGAAAACCAACTTATTTAATAAACTAACATTGAGCTCCAGCTTATCTCGGTTAACGGTCAGATCGGCAAACGGCCACGTCGACTTTAACATCCCAATTTTAGCCCCGCCTGTATTTTTAAATTCTCTCATATTGTAATGTTCTAAAAACATTTAAAAATACATAATAAATACACAGCGATATTAAACGCAAAGAAAGGTGCTCCCCCTTGCAGGAAGCACCTTTCTTCTAAGTACAAAACTAACCTTTATATTTAATTGAAATCAAAACGTATGCCAAGAGACAAATTATTTTGATCTATTTCATTATTTGAGAAAACCGGCTGCAAATCGTATTTTGCATACAGGCTGTACTGACCGTAGCCCACATATGCGCTCACGCCATAAACAAAATCGCTTACATTAAAATCGCCCTTTGTTCTGTCTTTTACGTCGTTGCCGTTATCATCATCAAATTTAATGATTTGCTTTTCCTTTACATTTAGGCCTACATAACCTCCTACTCCTAAGCGGAAACTTTTATGTGTTGGGAAATACGTTTTATCTCCGTTTACTGTCTTCTTAGTAAAGTCAAATTCTAAATGTGCAGGTATAACAAGGTTTACATATCGAAGGCGGGCAACATCAAGTTTACGGCCGGCATCTACAAGAATGGTCCTGCTGCCCTCGGTAGCAAAAACCCGGTCGTTATCAGGACGAAGATTGTTGTATTGTAAAGAAAGACCATATTTAGCATGCAGCAAATTATTGTTTTTAAGTATCCTGGTATTCCAGCTTACACCCCACTCATAAAAGTCGCTTCTCCATTTAAAGTTTTCAGTATCGGCACTACCGTCATTCATCAGCCTGTTTACACCAATGGCAAATACTAACTGCGACTGCGTTCTTTTAAATTCGTATACTTTTTTAATCGAATCTTTAACAGCGCGTGCTTTGCTATCGTATTTTATAGTAAACCTCCTGCTGTCTTTAGTCTCGTCAATTTTACCATCTACTTTGTCTTTTACAAGTGCATCCAGTTTTTCCTGTTCTACAGCCACAAGCGTTTCTATAGTATTTGCACGCTTTTGTGCAAGTTCCTGTTTTTTGGCATCTGCCTGAGTTGGGGTAATCTCATTTTTCTCTAACTGTACATTTACAGCTTCTACTTCTATTTTAAGTGAATCTTTTTGCTGCTTGGTTATAAGTTCTATCTTATCGCCAATGGCGTCTGCACGTTCGCTAAATGTTTGTGCACATAATTTCGTAGCGCAAAGGCAAAGCAGAGCCACTACATAAAAAGTAATAGTTTTCATGTTGTTTGGTTTTTGATGATAAATTATTTTTGATTGATGATTATTGGTGGTTCCTAGATGCCACCGATGTTTTTATTTTATCGTAATTTTTAGCTACCGACTGAAGTACTTTACCCCTGAAACTGTCGTCCAGCTCTCCTTCTACAGATGATAATAATGAACTGGGATTAACTTTCACCGATTGCTTTTTAGCTTTAGCACTGACAACCATAGCCTCTTTCGCCGCGGGAGTATCTACCGATGCTAAAAGATTTGCCGCATCTACATTAATCTTTGCCGGGCCTGATTTTACTTTTGTAACATCTGTATTAGAATCTGCATTATCATTAGTTGCAGCAACCACTGAATTTGATATATCGCTTTTCTTAGAACTAATAATTTTTGCAGGGGTCACAGAAACTTTACCTGTACTTATAGAGGTTGCCATAGCAACCGCTTCCTCTTCTGTAAAAGGCTCATTAATAACAGAAGGCCTTACTGCGGTATCTATAGTCGTGCTTCGTTCGCTCCTGGTTTCTGTAACGCTGTTGTTAATATTCCTTACGGTGTCTTGTTTTTGCTTGTTTAAGAAAAATGTGCCAATAAGCAACAGGGCTAAAAAACTTGCCGCTATATACATCCAGTTACGGCCCGGTTTCTTCTTTTGCTTTTCTGAAACCGATAGCATGGCATCAAGCCTGTCCCATGCCATTTCTGTAGGCTGTATGGTGCGCTGTTCCAGCTTTTGCTTAAAGTCCTGTTCTAATTTATTCAGTTCCATTTACGTAGTTCTTTTGCTTGTTAATTTGCTCCTGAAGCATTTTGCGTGCGTGGCTCAGTTGCGATTTACTTGTTCCCTCATTAATCCCCAGCATCTTTGCAATTTCCTGATGTTTAAAACCTTCTATACAATACAGGTTAAACACCATTTTATATCCGTCCGGCAGGCTGTCTATAAGACTTTGAATATCATCTACACTAAAATGGCTTTCTATATTGTTAAAGGTATCTTCTATGTAATATTCATCTTCAAGAAAACCTACCTTTTTTTGAACCCTTATGTACGAGATGCATTCGTTCACCATAATCCTTCGTATCCAGCCTTCAAAACTTCCTTTGTGTTCAAAGTTTTTAAGGTTTGTAAACACCTTCATAAAAGCAGTAATCATAACGTCTTCGGCCAGGTGCAGGTCTTTTATATATTGCCTGCAAATACTCAGCATCTTTGGCGCATGCTTAGCATATATTTTTTGCTGCGCATGCCGGTTGTTCTCTGCGGCGAGTCCTATTATGTCTTTCTCGTCCTGGTGTAGGTTAATTACTTTCAAAACTGGTGTGTTTGGTGTGTTGGTGGTCATCGGCCCATATTTGTAAATTACTACCCGACTTCTATTAGCATAGACGACGATGGTTATAAAATGGTTGCATGAAAGGTAAATATTTTTTGAATATTAATATTACGTTTATATAAACATCACATAAACAGATAGCTAAATAATAAAAAAGCTGCCAATGCGGCAGCCAACTCGTAACATTTTTTTGAAAATTTATTTTTTACGCTCTATAACATAGTTTACCATAAGCATAAGTGCATCTTTATATGGAGATGAAGGGTAACCCGATAGCAACAGTAAAGCCTCTTCACGAAATTGGCCCATTTTCTGCTCAGCATAGGTTAAACCACCGGTTCGTTTAACGAACTCTATTACCTCTTTAACGCGCTTCTTGTCTTTATTATGGTTTTTAACGGAATTTATAACCCATTTCTTCTCTTCCTTAGAACAGTTATTGAGCGCATAAATAAGCGGAAGTGTCATTTTTTGTTCCTTTATATCTATACCGGTAGGTTTGCCTATCGCATCATCGGTATAGTCAAAAAGGTCGTCTTTTATCTGGAATGCCATCCCTATAAGTTCGCCAAACCTGCGCATTTTCTCAGTATCATCCCCTTCAGGATTTACAGAGCAGGCACCAAGCGAGCAACAGGCGGCAATAAGTGTAGCTGTTTTTTGACGAATGATTTCGTAGTAAATATCTTCTGTAATGTCCAGCCTTCGGGCTTTTTCTATTTGCAGTAATTCACCTTCGCTCATTTCACGAACGGCTACAGATATTATTTTCAGTAAATCGAAATCGCCATGATCTATAGAAAGCAGTAATCCCTTGCTAAGCAGGTAGTCACCCACCAGCACGGCTATCTTATTTTTCCATAAAGCATTTACAGAGAAAAATCCGCGGCGGCGGTTGCTGTCGTCTACCACATCATCGTGCACAAGAGTAGCGGTATGTATAAGTTCTATAACGGCAGCGCCGCGATATGTACGCTCGTTTACCACACCTGCACTTACCATCTTAGCGGTAAGAAACACAAACATGGGGCGCATTTGCTTACCCTTTCGGTTTACTATATAATAGGTAATGCGGTTTAGCAATGCCACATTAGACAGCATAGAATCACGAAACTTTTTTTCGAAAAGTTCCATTTCCTGCGCTATGGGCTGCTTAATTTGCTCAACTATTTTCATGCGCCTCAAAGATAACAAAAGCTTATTGATTACCTACGATTGATTATTGTCAATTCCTACAGATTAATTTGCAGTAATACACTAAACAGTTTCAGTTTTATTAGCAAGCTGTCCGCATGCGGCATCAATATCTTTACCACGGCTACGTCGCACTTTTGCAACGATACCATGACTTTCTAAGGCACGAATGTAAGCATCGGTAACCTCTGGGGCTGCCTGCTGAAATTCGCCATCGTCTATAGGGTTATATTCTATGAGGTTAACCTTGCAGGGCACATATCTACAAAAGCGCACAAGGGCATCAATATCTTCTTTCTTGTCATTAATATCTTTCCAAACTACGTACTCATAAGTAACACGGCTTTTTGTTTTGGCATACCAGTATTCTAACGACTCTCGAAGATCTGCCAACGGAAAATTAGCGCTGAACGGCATAATGCGCGCACGAACCTCATCTATACCGGAATGTAATGACACGGCAAGTTTGAACTTAACATCGTCATCTGCCAGTTTTTTTATCATTTTAGGAAGTCCGGATGTAGATACAGTAATTCTGCGCGGACTCATACCGAGCCCCTCCGGCGATGTGATTTTTTCTATAGCCTTAAGTACATTGTTGTAATTCATGAGTGGTTCGCCCATGCCCATAAAAACAATATTGCTTAACGGCCGGTTATGGTACAGGCGGCTCTCGCTGTCTATAGCCGCTACCTGGTCGTAAATTTCATCGGGGTTTAAGTTGCGCATGCGCTTAAGCCTCGCGGTTGCACAAAAATTGCAGTCGAGACTGCACCCTACCTGGCTCGATACACAGGCCGTAGTGCGGGTATTAGTAGGTATTAGTACACTTTCTACTACCAGACCATCATGCAGGCGCACAGCATTCTTTACAGTACCATCACTGCTTTGCTGCATTTGGTCTACATGAATATGATTTATCACAAAATTATCCTGAAGCATCTGGCGGGTACTTTTGCCTATGCTTGTCATATCATCAAAAGTATGCGCACTTTTGTTCCACAGCCATTCGTATACCTGGTTTCCGCGAAATGCCTTATCGCCATTTGCCACAAAAAAATCACGAAGCTGATCTTTTGATAGCGCCCTTATATCTTTCTTCTCCATTTGCATGCTGCAAAGGTAGTAACTTTTAGTGATTTAGCGATTTCTTGCTTAAATTTGCACACGTTAAACCTCTGCCCATGCATTTTATATCTGAAGAACTGGAAGACTATGCTGCTAACCACAGTGAGAATGAGCCTGCTTTGCTGGCTGCCTTAAACCGCGAAACGCATCAGAAAATATTACAGCCTCGTATGTTAAGCGGGCACTTTCAGGGACGGGTATTAAGCATGATTGCCAAGTTGGTCAGTCCTCTGCATATATTAGAAATAGGAACGTTTACAGGGTATGCAACGCTTTCTTTGGCCGAAGGTCTTAGAAAAAACGGCACTCTCGATACTATAGACAATAATGAAGAGTTGTACGATTTCCAGAAAAAGTATTTTGACCAGTCTAAATGGAAAGATCAAATCGCGCAGCATTTAGGCAGCGCTTTAGACATAATCCCGACTTTAGGCAAAAAATTTGACCTTGTGTTTATTGATGCTGATAAGGAAAACTACCTAAATTACTTTAATATGATTGTACCTCTTATGAATAAAGGTGGCATCATTTTAAGTGATAATGTATTATGGAGCGGCAAGGTCTTAGAACCAGTAAAAGCTAATGACAAGAGCACTAAAATTTTACTGGAATATAACAAACTACTCAAAGATGACCCACGGGTGGAAACCGTTTTGTTACCCATTCGTGACGGGCTCACTGTTAGTAGGGTTATCTAAATCTTCCTGTTGTTTAGGGAAATATTTGTCTCTTAAATAGATATATAATTTAAGGACCAGCCAGCCTGTAAGCAAACCAAATGCATATCCGGTCAATATATCTGCTGGGTAGTGCAGGCCAAGATAGATACGACTGTAAGCAAATATGAGCGGCCATATAAAAAAGAAGCCCATATACTTTATATAAGGATGCAACACCTTGTATAAAAAGAATGCTACTGCCATAGAGTTAGACGCATGGCCGGAAATAAAGCTAAATGATTTACGGTTCTGGACCGATCGTATAAGACCTGCAAGTTCAGGGTTATTGCCCGGGCGTAGCCTTTGCACGGTAAATTTTATGAGGTTGGTAGTCTGATCGGTAATAATTAACAATAGTGTAATCATACCTATTATTAACAGAGCATGCTTTTTACCGAGCCTTTTAAAGGTTAAGTAGAGTATAATCGCAAAAACAGGAATCCAGCTTACCTGCTTTGTAATAATTTCCCAAAAGGGGTCGAATGTTTCAGACCCTAAGCCATTAAGATATATAAATACCTGCCTGTCTAATTGCTGGATTTTTTCGAGCATATTACTTAATACGTTTTATTGGTCCCGACATATCTTCTATATCTTCTTTTACTTTATCAATTTCAGATTGGATATCGTTATGCGCTCCTTCATTGCCTATCTCAGTAAAAGTTTTCTTTAAACCGTCTATATCAGCACTTTTATGTATCTCGCTTTTAATATCATTAGTAGCATTTTTTAACTGCTGCATTCCTTTACCAAGACCTCTTGCTATTTCGGGGATTTTGTCAGATCCAAAAAGCATCAGGACCACCAGGATGATCATAAAAAATTCTCCGCCGCCTATTCCAAACATAGCTATAAGTTTTATACAAATGTAATTATAAATACGTATTTTAATATGAAGGCAGATGTGCTTTTAGCAGAATTTAATTTTATTTAACTATCTGTAATTTAAATACTATAAAAGTAATCCATCAGAGATTGTGTCTGATTATCGCTTAACCATTTTTTGCACCTCTGTTATATTGCCAGATTGTACTGTTACATAGTACACCCCTGCACTTAGATGATTAACCATAATATCATTAGACGCTTTTGTTTGCAGCACTATCCTCCCTGCTGTATCGGTAATAGTAACGCCGGTAATTGCATCATTGCCAGAAAAATGAAGCACATTTGCAACCGGATTTGGAGCTATAGCTGTTTTATTTCCAGTTGTCAAATTACCTGTACTAAGTATCATCTCTGTGTACGCTTCCGCACTACGGGTGGTCTGATTGATTTCAATCGAAGGTACGGTCAGGGTATTTGTAATACTCCTGAAAGCAGGTCCATTAAGCACTCCGTAATAATAACTATAAATGGTTTGTGTAAGTGTACCTACAGTGGCACCCATATATATAAGATTGATGTCCTGTACAGTCTTAAGTCTTGTGGCCGGAATATTTTCTGCAAAAACTAAGTCTGTGTTTAATGTACCATAAGCATCTACTATAGATACTCCTGTTCCTGTAAATGTTCCGGACAGACCCATACCTTCAAATGTTCCTGCAACAGTATCAATATTCGAATAGCCATAAGTAAGAGGAAAATTGCCTATAAATCCATTATCTGTACTATAATTTAATACTATGCCTGCCGCATCAAAACCGGTCAGTGATGTACCTCCCGATGCATTACTAGCTAAATAATATTTTGTAACACTACTTGTACCAACTCCTGTAGTTGTAGTTGTTTGCAGCAACATGGTACTGCCTGGAAATGTAGCTACATCCTCTGCAGTAGGGACAATTACTACTGTGGATGACCGGTTATTTGAAGTAATTCCATTAAAATTCCAGATAACATTCGCCCCGGCAGTGGTTTCATCAAGCGCCGTTTGTAGGTTTGCAAAATGATAATTATCTCCTTCCGTGCTACCGGGTATTGTATTAAAATCATAAAATGCGGGAATGGTCTCTTGTGCAAATGTCACTCCTGATATAAATAATGCAGAAAGAAGTAATGTTAGTTTCATGGTGTGTCGTTTTTAATTCTTTCAAAAATAGAAATAAAATACCACTTACAATATTAATAATCAGCATATTTGGCATGCAATCAATATTTGCGCGCCATACATTTAAGAATCCGTTTTAATTGCAGATTATTTCTTCTTTTTTTCTATTTTATCAAATTTATTTTGCACCAGTTCTTTTGGCCAAGTATTATTAGTCACATCAACATCAGCGGTTTGTAGCTTAGGGTCTATCGTGATTTTCTTTACAGGTTTATCTGTTGCAAAAACCCTGCTCGCCGTCTGATTGTTCTTTCTCCATATCTGTACCGGAAAGGTAGACGTTTCAGTAGTGTCGTCTTCAAACGTAAGTTCCGCTATAATAGGCATTACCATATCTCCGGGCTTATTAAACGTAACCTCATAGAAATATTTAGGCTGCCTTAGCTTTGCCCTTTCTTCGGGAGTAAATTTATCCCGGATATAATCACTAAGAAGTTTAACATCACCGGTAGCTAAAGGCTTGTGAAGGTTTTTATTAGCATCGGGACCTCCAGCAATCATATAAACAAAGGGACCTTTCTCCTGTCCGAATCTTCCTTTTTTTACCGTTGCATCCTTAAGTTCCTTTGGCTGTGTTTCCGTCACATAATATTGCTTAACATCTGTAATGCCAATATCAACATAATTGGTGGAATAGAACCATCCCCTCCAAAACCAGTCAAGATCCACTGCGGAGGCATCTTCCATAGTACGGAAAAAATCTTCCGGCGTAGGATGTTTAAATTTCCATCGGTTAGCATATGTTTTAAAAGCATGATCAAAAAGGTCATGCCCCATAACTGTTTCACGAAGGATATTTAATCCTGTGGCAGGCTTAGCATAAGCATTAGACCCAAACTGGTGTATCGACTCTGAGTTAGTCATTATAGGCTCCAGAAACTTTTGGTCGCCACTCATGTAGGGAACGATCTTAGAAGCAGGCCCGCGACGTGACGGGTAGTCCGCCATATATTCCTGTTCTGTTAAGTACTGCAAAAAGGTATTAAGCCCCTCATCCATCCAGCTCCATTGCCTTTCGTCGCTGTTTACAATCATCGGGAAAAATGTATGCCCCACCTCATGAATAATTACACTGGTCATACCGTAGCGTATCTGGTCGCTTACAAAGCCATTCTCATCCGGACGCCCATAGTTCCAGCATATCATAGGGTATTCCATCCCCTGGTCTTCTGCCGAAATAGATATCGCTTTTGGGTACGGATAATCAAAAGTATATTTTGAATACGTTTTTAAAGTATGTGCTACTACCTTAGTAGAGGTGTCGCCCCACAGGGGATTGCTTTCTTTAGGGTATAAGGATATAGCCATTGCTGTTTTTGTAGCAAGCTGCACCGCCATAGCATCATAGATAAACTTACGCGAAGTAGAAAAACCAAAGTCTCTCACATTTGTGGCCTTAAACTTCCAAGTTTTCTTTTTATCACTAAAAGCTTTTTCGGCAGCTACGGCTTCCGCCTGGGTAACCACAACTACAGGTTTATCAAATGTTTTTGTAGCCTGTTCGTAACGTTTTAGCTGGGCAGAAGTAAACACCTCTTTCCTGTTCTGCAAATCGCCGGTAGCTTCCATAATATGATCTGCAGGTACGGTAATATTAACCTCAAAATTTCCAAAAGGCAATGCAAACTCACCTGCTCCCCAAAATTGCATATTCTGCCATCCCTCTACATCATTGTACACCGCCATGCGCGGGTAAAACTGCGCTATGACGTAAAGATTGTTATTATCCTTATCAAAATGTTCGTATCCTGAGCGACCACCTATAACCCTGTAGTTATTTATATTATACCACCATTTTATAGAAAAAGTAAATGACTCCCCATTCTTTAAAGGCTTAGGCAAATCGATACGCATCATAGTTTGGTTCACAGTGTACATCATTGCCTTACCCGATGCATCTCTCACATATTCCAGTTTAAAACCGCCATCAAACTCAGCCTCCATATATTTTCGCGAAAAGCCATCGGCTTTGTAAGCGGCGTCCATTTTTTCACTCTCTATAAGTTTGGAAGGAGAATTAGCGGCATGCTGGTTCTGGTCCAGTTGAACCCATAAGTAGTCCAGGCTTTCCGGCGCATTGTTGTGATAGGTTATTGTCTCAGTACCATAAAGCTTTGTGTTTTTATCGTCAAGCTCTATATCCATTTTATAATCGGCCTGCTGCTGGTAGTAGGCAGGCCCCGGTGCTCCGGATGCTGTGCGAAACATATTAGGAGTAGCCAAAATGTCGTACATCTGGCTAAACGGGTTACTGTCAGTGTGGCCCTGCTCACGTTTTACAGATGTCTCCGGCGTTTGCGCAGTTGCCTGCAGAGCCATTATAAGAGCAAAGAAGTAGTATATTTTTTTCATGCTAATTAAATTCTAAAGTACCCGATGGTGTATTGTAGGTAAGCATCATGCTTTTCTTAACGCCGTTTACTTTTGTATGTATAATGTTTTGTTGTTCGCTGTGAGTCTCAAACAAAAAGGTATTGTTCATTTCGATCGATTTTACTTTTGCTGCTGCAGGAACTGTAAAGTAACAAATAAGGATATCATCTTCTACCTCACGCTCTAAAAATGTAAGCGGTTTTAAAGCACCGTTTACTTTAACATGTACTTTATCTTCAAAATATTTTTTGAGGTAATCTGTCGCTTCCGGAACTTCTTTGGTAGTAGTCAGGTATACTTTTTTGCCGTATTTTTTAGACAATGCGGCATCAAGGTCGTCTATAAAAATACGGGCCATGATTTGCAGTTCCTTTTTTTGCGGTGCATACTCTACCTGAAAGATAGAAACATAATATTTATGCGCCGCCGCAGATGTAAGCGTTACCGCGAACAGCAAAAAAAGTAAATACACACCAGCCTTTTTCATATACATACCAAAGTACAAACTTAATTGTTTTATTACTTATAGTAAAGTTAAAAGGAAGGGATTCAGAATATAAAATTTAAATTCTTTGCTATGTCAGAAGTTCATTGTCAATTCCTGTCGTTGCGAGTGCGAAGCAATCTTTATGAAAATCAAATTGCCACACTCCGTTGCACTTCGCTCGTAATGACATCACGCCTTGAAAAAAAGGGTGCTTACCAACTAAATAGATAGTTACCCATGCACTGCCCCGCTTTTCCCGTAACTCTGAATCAACTCTCCTTCAAAATCCAGCCATTCCGCCCAGCGCTTATCTACATCAACATCACTGGCATATTTACGGGCAAAGTTTAAAAAGGTAGTATAGTGCGTAGCTTCGCTTACCATAAGGTCGTAATAAAATTTTGCCAGTTCTTTATCCGCTATATTTTGGTACAGCACCCTAAAGCGTTCACAACTTCTCGCCTCTATCATAGCAGCAAAAAGTAGGCGGTCTATAAACGAGGTATTACGGCTCACGTCTTTTCTAACAAACTTCATCAGCTGGCTTACATAGTCGTCTTTTCGCTCCCTTCCCAAAGTGTATCCACGCTGTTTAATAATGGCAACCACCATATTAAAATGTTCCATTTCTTCAATAGCTATCTCTGCCATTTTCTGGATAAATTCTATATGCTCAGAATTATTAGAGATTAAATACAGCGCGTTAGCAGCAGCCTTTTGCTCGCACCATGCATGGTCGGTAAGTATTTCTTCAAGATTAGATTCGGCTATATTTGCCCAGCGGGGATCGGTTAAAAGTTTAAGACCAAGCATGAATTATTGATTTAGAAGATATCTTGAATCGTAGTTAGCAATTATATTTGATAAGCTTAAAGGCGATACAGCATAATTATTCTGAATATTCTTATCCGCACCTTTCGTTATCAAAAATTTTATATAAAACGGATCATCATTTTTATACCCCATTACAGACTCCCATAAAGGTGTATTGCCGTTCTCATCAGTTATATCGATTTTGGCACCCGAATCGACCAACACCTCAAGTATATTTCGTTTCTTTTATTTTACAGATAAATGCAACGCACTGCATTTTGGCGATTTAGATTGCAGCGCATTTATATCTAAACCTTTACCAACCAGCACCTTTAGAAACAATGCACTCTCAATATTTATATTTTCAGAATTTTTTAAATAATAGTGCAATATGTTATTGCCATAATTATCGTAAGAATTAACGTCGAAGTCATTTAGTGCATCTTCGATTTCATTATTAATTAATTGCTCCTTAACCTTTTGTATGTCTTTCATATCAAAAATCTAATATTTCTGCAACTTAGTAATTTTTCTACCCCCTCGTTCCTAACTCCCCTAACACTCTTACAAAATTGTTGACTATCTCTTCCCTTTTTTCATATTCGCCGTTTTTGCTCACCCACTTACCTCCAACAATAGTTCCGGCAATATCACTTACATCGGCTGTATATACAAAGGTATTGCACAGGTTTTGCAGTGACGCGGTAGCCACTAAAGGCGAAGAAGCTTTTAGTACAACAGCATCAAACGGCTGGCCTATAGCAAAGAATTGGTCGCTTGACGCGCCCATAGCTTTACGGCCCGACTGCCACGCCATTTTTAGCGCATTAAAGCCGCTATTACCACGACCTGGCTGAACAAATGTAGTACGCTTGTGCGAAACAAGGCGCTGCCCGTAATCTAAAATACGCAACTCTTCAAGCGGATTAAGACCTACATGGCTATCGGTGCCAATGCTCCAGTTCCCGTTATAGCTTTTATAATCCTCAAACCGGAAAAGCCCGTCGCCAAGATTGCCCTCGGTGCTTGGGCACAGCACAACATTTGCACCGCTTTGGGCAATGCCTTTAACTTCACTGTCATCGAGGTGTGTGGCATGCACCAGATGGTAGTTATCGTCAACCTTACAATTATCAAGCAGCCACTGTACCGGTCGCTTGCCATGAAAAGCTACACAGTCTTCTATCTCCTTTAATTGTTCGGACACATGAATGTGGAACGGCCTGCTTCCGTCTAACGAATTGCATACAGCGATAACATCTTCGGGCTTTACAGCGCGCAGTGAATGTATACCAATACCCACATTAGCATTTGCATAGGCCTTTGCAGCCGCTTCGCTACTTTCAAGTAGTTTATAATAATCTGCTATTGTATTACTGATAAATCTTTTTTGTCGCTCTACCGGCTCCTGCCCAAAACCACCCTGCTGATAAAACATCGGCACAAGTGTAATGCGTATTCCTGCTGTTTTGGCCGCAGATATAAGCCGTGACCCCATTTCGGCAAGGTTAGCATAAGGTTTTCCATCTTTATCGTGGTGCAGGTAATGAAACTCCGCTACAGCGGTATAACCATGACGTGCCATTTCGCTGTACAGCATTGTGGCAACCGCTTCCATTTGTTCGGGCGAGAGAGTCAATGCCAATCCATACATGGCATTACGCCAGCTCCAGAAATCGTCCGCCAGTTCGGTATCCGTGTGAAGTTCTGCGAGCCCTGCCATAGCATACTGAAACGCATGTGAGTGCGCATTCTGAAAACCAGGCAGTGCATAACCATTGATAAATTCACCTGCAGGCTTTTCACTTTCGCTGATTGAAAGTATATTGCCTGAAGCATCAAGGTTTACAACAGCATTAGCAATCCAGCCATCTTCGGTAAGCAGGCCTTTAAACGTATAAGTAATGACAGCCATTATGCCTGCAAGGTTTTAATAAGTTGCGTAAAAACATTAATAAGTACTTCCCTAATCTGTGCGGCATTTTCTTCTGAATAGTGTGTTTCAGATGCATCCATATAGTTAGTCTTTGCCATTTCGAGCTGTAATGCATAAACATTGTTTTGCGGCTTCCCAAAACTGCGTGTTATATGTCCGCCCTTAAACGGAGTGTTGTGCTCTGCTTTGTACTTTCCTGTCTGCAGGGCGCTCCAGGCGGTATTTATTATGTCAGACGATGCCGATGTGCCATCATTATCGCCGAGTATAACATCAGGGAAAGCTTCTTTTTGTATACCCGGAACCACCTTCCGAATGGAATGGGCATCAAATAAAAGGGCGGTGCCAAACTGCGTTTTGGTCTGCTCCAGCAACTGCTCTATCTGTTCGTGGTAGGGTATATAATATTTATGGATACGCTCTGCAATTTCGTGTTCATCAGGCTCGCCAGATTGGTATAACGGTTCACCGTTAAAGGTTGTTAGCGGCACCAGGCCTGTTATTACACGTCCGTCGGTATACAACGGCTTGCTTTCAGGGTCACGGTTAAGGTCTATTACCCAGCGGCTGTAATTAGCTTTAATCATGGTAATTCCCATAGCCGGCGCAAAATTATATAATTGGTCTATGAACCAATCGGTATCATCAGGAGTTGTTGCTTTTTCAGGATATAGTCGGGATGCTATTTCCGGCGGAAAAAATGTGCCTGAATGTGGCGAGCTTATTATAATGGGAACCTTTGCGGCTGTGGGTTGGGTAATGCTGAATATATCCATAACGGTTTGGTTTTAATCAAAACTATAACAAAGATACGTTTTTGGGTATAATTACTATGCAGATTAATTATACCTACAAGGTCTTTAAGACCTTGCAGGAACCGCACCTTTATATTTGGTGCAACCTGCAAGGTTTTTAAAACCTTGTAGGTTTATATTCCTGAATAATTTTAAAATTTTTAATCTACTTTTTCTGCGCTAAGTAGTCTTTGCTTTTTTGCACCAGATAATCGGTAAGTTCAAATTCCTTTTTCGGATCAAGCAACGCTGAACTCGTATCTCCTGCATCAGCAAAATTCAGGAAAAGCCCAATCTCGTCTTTTGGGATCCGGAGCATTTGAGTAAAGAAATTATACGTAAATCGCGCTTTTACCGACTCCGGAAAAGACTTTGATCCTTCCAGCGAATATATTTCTCCGCTATTAACTTTTTTCTTCCGTTTCTTAAAAAAAGTTTCATAGATGCGTACAAAGTTCACGCCCGTTAATTGGCTGCCCTGTACCTGAGTTGGCAACGCACCATTTACAGCAGAATCGTAAGTATTGCGATTTATATTGTACTTTGTGCTTTCATGAACCGATGTCATGGCCGATGCTATATTAAGCGTTTTTGTTTTTTTGCTGTCGCCCTCCAGGTTACCGGAAAGTACATTGGGCGTAATTACAACCTCATCGAGCATTGTTACATTTACGTCGAGCCTGATGACCAGCAGGTCCTGTAAAAAATGGGTTTCGGTTAGTACCAGGTAGGCTGAACGGAAGTTTATACCTGAAAAATAAAGCGTATCCGTAGCCCGGGCGTAGAGTGTGAACATACCTTTATCATCTGTAATGGCATTAATGCGCGACGTGTTGTTTTTAACAGTGAGGTTATCTACTGCCAGCGAATCGGCCACTACCATTCCATGCAATATCTGGCGGGGATTTAATTTCTGGCTAAAGCCGATGAGGGGCAGCAATAGCAAAAGCGTTACAATTAATCTTCGGGTCATAGTAAGGTAGGTTGTTACTGCAATTTACCATAAATTACCAAAGTGGCTTTACATAGTAAATACATTTATAACTTACAACGATAAATGTTAATTCTTAGTGCTTTTGCCTGCGCTAATAACATCAGGATCAATACCGCCCTGAGATAAAAGAATATTATATTTCTTAGAAAGGTCTATGAGCAACAGCCTGCAAAGTTCCTTATTATTGGCAGTAAGGGCTGCAATAAAGTCGGCATCCTCAACCACAAAAAATAAAAATCCATGCACATATTCAGCAGGCACTTTAAGCTCACTTTCAATTTGGTCTTCTAAGTATATGCCATCTATTTTTTGCATGGCAAACTCCTTTTTTTCAGTTTCCAGAGCCTGCTGTAGCATCTTTAGCCTGCCGCTTATCACATTTATAATATAATCAAGGCTAATGCTAAAGCCACTGCCAAGTCCTATTGAACCTCCCGCGGCATTAAGCCTTCTTTCAGCCACGGTATATCGGGGCTGATCTTTAGGTACTAAGCCTAATGATTCCGGAGTAATATCGTTAATCACTACTTCCTTAAGCTCTAACGATCTGGGTTTTACCTCCATTATATAAGGTATTTCTTTAAACGAAAAATCGTTCACGGCAAACTCCCTAACTTCTATTTTATCACTATACACCACAAGCTGATCGCCTACCCGTGCTGCAATGCTAAACAGGCCCTTAGCGTCAGATTTTGTTTCGTTACCCGTAGCTTTATTAATAACAAAAACATTATCTGCCACATATTCCCCCGCTGTTATTTTACCCACCAGCTGTGAACGCTCCTGGCAAAATACCGCAGCATAACACAAAAGCAATATGCAGGTTATCCATTTCATTTATCAGCAATAATTTTATTGTATTGTTCGGCAAGGCCCATAAGTTTAAATTTTGCCAACTCGTTATTTTTTGCTTTTAATGCAGCGGCACAATCAGCGTCTTCTACTGCAAAAAATAAAAAGCCCTGCACATACTCGGCAGGAATTTTAAGATCATTCACAATTTGATCTTCGGTATAAATACCATTTATTTTTTGGATGGCAAATTCTTTCCTCTCAGTACCAAGATCCCTTTTAAGCATCTTAGTACGCCCGCTTATAGCATTAAATAAAGGATCCAGAGAAACACCTACTCCCGCCATAGTGCCTAAACCCATAGTTGGATCCCAGTCGCTTGCCGCTTTTAGCCTGCGCTCTGCCGGGGTATACTGTTTCTGACCTTTAGATACCAGTCCTAAAGATTCGGGAGAAATTTTATCAATTACAACCTCATTAAGTTCGTAAGCGCTTACAACAACCTCCATTACATAAGGTATCTCTGTAAAAGCCATAGCATTAATTGCAAACTCCCTAACACCAATGCCTGTGCCGTATACCGCAAGCATATCGCCCTCGCGTGCCGCAAGTGTAAAGCTGCCGGCTGCATCTGTTTTAGTCTCGGTGCCTGTAGCCTTATTAATAACGAAAACACCTATAATCACACCTCCACCGGAAACCACCTTCCCCTGCAGGGGCCTGCGCTCCTGGCCAAAAGCCGCAACGCTAATGCATAGCAGTAAAAAAAGTAGTTTGTTCATTATTAAATTGTTCTTGGTTTACAGGCAATAAAGTTAAACTGTACATAAATTAGTACGTAACAGCTTGCAGCAAAAGCCGCGCCAGTATTATTGTCACGCCAAAATAGCACGCAGTCTACTCGTCTTTTATGAGTTCGAGATATTTCCGGGAAAGTTCTGTGATTCTGAACTTTGCCATGCTTTCGTTTTGTCCATCTATAAATGCTGCTACCTCTTTATCTTCTATAACAAAGTACAGAAAGCCGTTTACATGTTCTTCAGGAATCTTAAAATTGGATGTTATTTCGCTTGCTGCGTAAATGTTTTCAAGTTTTCCCAACAGCATTTCCCGCTTTTCCAGTGCGACAAGCTCCTTTATTCGTTTTGTCCTGCCGTTTATTGCATTAATTACAGGATCTAAGGGCACGGAACCAAAGAGTAAACCTACCAACATCACTGGCTTGAAATCGCCAGCTGTATATGACTTTCGTTCGGCAGGAGTGTAACGTTTTTGCCCTGCGGGAACAATACCAAGCTTTTCACTTGTTATGCTGCTGCCATCTACAACTACTTCTTCAAGTTCCAGGGATGAAGTTTCTACCTCAATTACATAAGGTACCTCCTTGAATGATTGTTCACTCACGGCAAACTCCCTAATAGTTACTCTTGGGCTATACACCACGAGTATATCTCCCACTTTTGATGGTATTGTAAAGCTGCCTGAACCATTAGTTTTTGTCTCTACACCTGTCGCTTTGTTAATAACAAAAACGTTGCCTATACCATTTCCATCAGTTATTACCCTGCCGGACAGTTGCATGCGCTCCTGGCTGAATGCTGGCGCAGCTATCAACAAAAGTAAAGCAAGAATTTTATTCATCTTTTATCGTTTCAAGATATGTTAACCCTAATTCATTCAGCAATAGTTTGGCGCCGCCGGTGTCTTTTAGTTCGATAAGTTTAGCCAACTGCTGATTATCTGCTGCATAATACAGGAAACCTTTAGCATATTCCTAAGGCACACCACATTCGGTAATTATTTCATCTTCACTATAAATTCGGTTGATGTTTTGTATCAGCACATCCTTTTCTGCATATTTGGCTGCGAGATTTAGTGCATACAAATTACCGCTTAAAGCATTTATAACGTAGTCCAGGCTAAGTCGCGGTGCAGCAGCGGCAGCGTAGCGTGCCGCCCTGCGTTCTGCCGGCATTGGAAATTTGTAATCTTTAGGAACTAATCCAAGCGACTGGCTCGTAATTTTTGCTTCGACTATTACCTCTTCAAGTTCGGTGCCCTGCAGGTCGACCTCAACTACATAGGGCATTTCTGTAAAAGACTTTTCGCTTATGGCAAAATCTCTTGCCTTTACGGTACTGCTATAAACAGCTATTTCATCTCCCGGTCTTGCAGCTATGGTAAAAGAACCTTCTGCATTTGTCTTTGCCTCTGCACCCGTAATTTTATTTATTACAAAAATATTGCTTATCCCAGCATTACCGGATATTACTTTACCCGATAGTGGCCTGCGCTCCTGGCAGAATGCAGTTGCACAAAATAAAAATATAAGAAGCCATTTAGCCATGCATAAATTATTCGTTAAGCAGCGCAATATATTTATCGGCCAGTCCTGCAAGTAAAAATTTGGCCATATTTTCGTTTTTAGACCCGATAGCATTAGCAAAGTGCTTATTTTCTACAATGTAAAATACAAAGCCCTTTACATAATCTAACGGAATTTTAAACTTTCTTACAAGCTCATCCTCTGTATAAATGTAATTAATTTTCTGCATCAGGTCTTCCATTTTTTCAATTTCTGCAGCTTTTTTCAGCATGGCACTCCGGCCCGAAAACATATTTATAAGTGGGTCTAAACCCATGGGGTTCATTTTTAAAGAAGATGCCGTAGCTGCTTTACGCTCGGCGGGGGTATACTGTTTCTGGCCGCGAGGTACAAGCCCAAGCGATTCTGCATTTATATGGCTGTAATCTATAATCACCAGTTCATCGAGTTCATGATTACGTGTGGCAAGTGGCACAAACAACAGGTCATTGCAGAAGTCGTTTTCATGTACCACAATATCACGCGCTTCAAACTGCAATGCACTAAAAATAAGCGTATCACCTACCCTCGCACTTATAGTAAAGTAGCCGCCGCGCGTTGTGGATACAGATGTCTCGGTAGATTTATTAATTACATAAATACCTTCGAGGGTGTCAAAATCGGAAGTAACCTTACCGCTAAGGGGGCTGCGTTGCTGTGCAAACAAGGCCGAAGACATAAAAAGCAGCAGTAATAGTATACTTTGTTTCAAAATACTGGAAGTTAATTAAACGTAAGTTCTTAAAGGTGGCAGAGGAGCAATAGAACTGCTGCACAAATCTTTGTAACTTTACTTTTTCTTACAAGTAAATAAACGAATGAAAAAACTTATTATTGCGAGTACCTCTACTTTGCACGGAGGTGAATACCTGGATTATCTTACTCCCACCCTTCAGGAGCATTTTGCCGGATGCAGCACATTAGTATTTATTCCCTTTGCAAGGCCTGGAGGCTTAAGCCACGACGACTATACAAAAAAAGCGGCTGCCTACTTTGCAAAACAAAATATTGAGGTAAAGGGCCTTCACGAATTTGAGGATGCGGCACAGGCACTTACAGATGCCGAAGCACTGTTTACAGGCGGCGGTAATACATTTTTACTGGTTTCGCAATTGTATAAAACTGGGGCAATGGCACCGTTAGAGCAGGCTATAAAAACCGGAACACCTTATTTGGGATGCAGCGCAGGCAGCAATATTTGCGGCCTTACAATGCAAACCACTAATGATATGCCCATAGTATACCCGCCCAGTTTTAAGACACTTGGCGCTATACCTTTTAACCTTAACCCACATTACTTAGATCCTGTTGCCGGATCCCAGCACATGGGTGAAACCCGCGAAACCCGTATTAAAGAATTTCATGCGTTTAATACCCCGCCTGTACTCGGATTAAGGGAAGGCAGTTGGCTGCAGGTACACGGAAAGGAAATTACATTAAAGGGAGAATTACAGGCGCGATTGTTCCGTCAGGGTAAAGAACCGGAAGAGGTCGAAGCAGGAAGTAATTTGAGCGATTTGAGGTAGAAGACATTTATCACAAAACTTATAAGCTCCGGAGGAGCGGCATGTAATTTACGTACCACTTTTCCGAAGCTTTTATTTTTAAAGCGTTTTCCGCATCATTATGTCGGTTTGCTCGTCTTCACCCATCTTAAAAATGTGTTTATCAAAAGCAACAAAGCCGTTCTTTTCATAAAACTTTATAGCTCGGAGATTGTCTTCCCACACACCAAGCCAAATGGATTGCTTTTTGAACGCCTGGGCTATTGCTAAAGCTTTTTCATATAGAATTTGTCCAATCTTTTTGCCGTGAAAACCACTCAGTACATAAATACGTTCTATCTCGAGGGACGAGTTGTCCTTAAGCTCTGTCTGTGCATTGCCTTCATTCACTTTTAAATAGCCGATAGCTTCACTATCTTCCCGTGCGATAAAAAAGTATGAATCAGGATTACTTAATTCTTCTGTAATTTTTTCTACAGTAAAATTATCATCAAGATACTTTTTCATATCCGCCTCTGTATTGCTTGCTGCAAATGTTTCAAAAAAGGTTTGCCTGCCTATAACCTGTAGTGTTGCTACATCTTCAATCGAAGCTTTACTTATTGTAATTCCTTCCATTTCAAAAATTTTAAATCTTTACATGATGTGACAAATTTACGCACAAGATTTAATTAGTATTATTATTTGTAAACTTTTCCTTCACATTGCCAATCATACCTTAAAACTGTATCTTTCTTATGAACTGTAAAAAATAACTCTCCCTTTTTCTTTATTAACGTATCCCCAATATCCATATGATTTCTGTACACACTGTACAATCTAAATCCATCCTTGCAATCACACCCTTTACCTGTAAAAGGATCTTTTCCTGAATAAAATTTTCTTATATCTCCCGAGTTATTAGAGATTACGAGAGAGCATCCTTCATTTTTATAAAAATAGGCTGAACTGTCACAATCGGCACAAGAAACTACTAAGCTGGATATAAAAAGTGTTACTATAATATTCTTTAATCTCATAAAATTATTATTAGTAAATAGATACTCAACGCTCATCCTTAAAGAAGATTCATCCGGATTTAAAACTTCACATTTCAAATACTTTATTTCGCTGTAGGTTAATTGAAGGTTAATAGGAGACCACGCAAATTTAAAGCTGAAAAGTTAGACTATTTTTGACAGAGATGTTGCAAAAGAAGACTTCGTTTCGCAAAAAACAAGCAACTATTAAATCTTAGTTTCTTTAACAAAGCTAACTTAAAAATTGACCCGAAAAATGATTATAACCGAAACAATTTTAAACAAAAAAACCTCCCAAAATAGGGAGGTTTCTGTTGGTCCACAAGGACTCGAACCTTGAACGACTGCACCAAAAACAGTAGTGTTACCATTACACCATAGACCAATAGTGCTTTATTGCGAGTGCAAATGTAACACATATTTTAAATAATGCAAATTTTAAAATAAAAAAATATCAAAAAAATTTAAGCGTGTCGGGCTAACCATTTAAACCATTTTCTTTGTCCGACTTTAACATCCTGCAAGCCAACATGAATGAAACTTTTTTTAAAAAATGGAATACCATTACCGGATGGTGCCTTTTTACCATTGCCTTTTTAGTGTACACCCTGACGGTTGAGCCGTCGCTTAGTTTTTGGGATTGCGGCGAGTATATCTCTACCTCTGCAAAGCTTCAGGTAGGCCACCCTCCCGGCGCACCCTTCTTCCAGATGGCGGGCGCATTCTTTTCGCTATTTGCTTCAAGTCCGCAAAAAGTGGCGCTAATGGTTAATATGCTTTCAGTGTTTTCGAGTGCCCTTACTATACTTTTTATGTTTTGGTCGCTCACTATAGTACTTAAAAATCTTGTATTGCGCTCTACTCAATATAACAAAGAAAACGCTTTTATGATTCTCGGATCATCGGCTGTAGGATCATTGGCTTTCCTTTTTTCTGATAGTTTTTGGTTTAATGCTACCGAGGCTGAGGTATATGCCATGGCGTCGCTGTTTATCGCGCTGCTATTATGGGCCGGACTTCGCTGGGGAGAAGAAATGCATACCCCGCGCGGCAATAAGTGGCTGCTTGTAATATCACTGCTTATAGGGCTGTCTTTCGGAGTGCACTTTATGGCATTGCTTACCATCCCTTCTATTGGGCTAATATATTATTTCAAGAACTACAAAACGGTCACCGTTAAAAACTTTATCGTGGCAAATATTGTCATGGTTTTAGTACTGTTTTTTGTCTTCGGTTTTTTACTCCCTTATACCCTTGCACTTTTTGGCAAGACAGAGATCTTTATGGTGAACAGTATGGGGCTGCCTTTTAACTCAGGTACCGTGTTTGTATTGATATGCATTGCTGCCTTTTTTTACTTTGGCCTAAGCTACACAAAAAAGAAAAACCTCCCTTTTTACAATACCCTATTGCTGTGCATACTGTTTGTACTTATTGGATTCAGTACATGGCTAATGCTCCCTATCCGGGCAAATGCCAACGTGGTTATCAATGAAAATAAACCCGGAGATGCCGCCGATGTACTCGCTTATTACAACCGTGAACAGTACCCGCAGCAACGCACTTTTTACGGCCCTATGTATACTTCAGCCTACGCCGGCCTTGATCGCGAAAAACCCTTTGAAGATTCTAAACCCAACTACGAGCGCAACCTTAGCACCGGCAAATATGAAATTGTAAACAATTACCATAATGCCAAGCAAAACAGCGACGAAAGGCATAGCGGTTTCCTGCCGAGAATGGGAAGCGAAAAACATGCTGTTAACTACATGGCTTTTGAAGGTGTACCAAAGTTTAGGCTCGATCCGGAATACGATTTCAGCCAGGACCTCGCCCGGTATGGTGTAGACCTCAACACTATTACAGATGAGCAGGCCGGTGCAGCCATAGCACAGGCGCGCGGGCAGCTCGAAAAAGTTATAGGCGATTTTAAAGCATCTTACACCCGGGGTGAGATAGGTGCCGAGGAATACGATAAATTTTTACGTTCGTATAAAGAATATCTTATTATAGAAAGACCGACTTTTTCGCAGAACATGAGCTTTATGTTCGAGTATCAGTTTGGGTACATGTACTGGCGCTATTTAATGTGGAATTTTACCGGAAGGCAGAGTGATGAGCAGGGCAAGTATGATAACACAAAAGGCAACTGGATAAGTGGAATAACTTTTATTGATGAAATGCGCCTTGGTCCGCAGGATCACTTAAGTGCAGATATAAAAAACAATAAGGCCCGCAACACTTATTTCTTCCTGCCCTTTGTGCTTGGCGTAGTCGGGATGATATATCATGCACGCAAAGACCTTAAAAGTTTTTACGTTTTGCTGGCGTTATTTTTATTTACCGGTATTGCCCTGAAGATATTTCTTAACGAAAGCCCGTTTGAAGTGCGCGAGCGCGATTATGCGCTTGTAGGATCATTTTATGTTTTTGCCATGTGGATAGCCTTTGGAGTATTTGCTATTTATGACGGCCTTAAAAAATACGTTCGGCCAAAAGTTGCAGGCCCCATAGTACTTACAGTAACATTGCTTGCCGCCCCGGTGCTAATGGCAAGCGAGAACTGGGACGACCACGACCGCAGCGACCGCTACACGGCAATTGCTATGGCAAAAGCCTATCTGGATTCCTGCGAATCCAATGCTATTCTTTTTACAATAGGCGATAACGACACCTTCCCGTTATGGTATGCGCAGGAAATAGAGGGTTACCGTACCGATGTGCGCATTGTATGTTCTACCCTTTTGCCTACCGACTGGTATATAGACCAGATGAAGCTACAGGCATATAAATCGGCTCCGTTGCCCATATCGTTTACCCATAAGCAGTATGTAGATGGTACCCGCGATTTTATCTTGTACGACCCACGTACAGATGACCGTATCCCTATTAACGACTTTATGAAGTTTATTAAAACCGATGACCCGCGGGCAATGGTAGAATTAAGAAGCGGACAAATGGCAAATGTATACCCGTCTAATAAAATACGCATACCGGTAGATAAGGCAGCTGTAATACAAAGCAAGACCGTGTCTAAACAGCATTACGACTCCATTGTGCCATATATAGACATCGATCTGCCCAAGAGCGCTATTTACAAACATAACCTCATTATGCTTGATATCGTAAAGAACAATAACTGGAAACGCCCTATATATTTTTCGGGGGGCAGCTTCGATGATGAAAATTACTTGTGGATGAAGGATTACCTTAAGCTGGAAGGCCTGGTGCTTAAACTCGTTCCGGTTAAAACCCCAATGGGAGAAGACGACAGTGCTCTTGATATGGGTTATATTGACACCGATAGTATGTATGATATTGTCATGAAATGGGATTGGGGCAATAGTGGCGGCGATATATACCACGACCCGCAAACCCGTATAAACGGCATAAGCTACCGTACTAACCTTGCGCGCCTCATGAATGCCCTGATTTTAGAAAACAAGCTTGATAAAGCCCGAAAAGTTATAGACCTTGCCATGAAAAATATGCCGGTAGAGTCCTTCGGGTTTTACACAATTGCAGAGCCCTTTGCCGGAGGCTACTATCAGGTAGGCAATAAGCAGGCAGCGCGTGATTTATTGAGGGAACTTATTTCGAAATACCAAGGCAGTCTTACCTATTACAAATCACAGCCCATAAGCAGCCAAAACGATTCTTATAGGGATGTTGTAGGCGAAATAGAACGTTACCGTAGCCTGTTGCTTGTCATGCAGGAAAACAACGATCTTGAATTTTATAATCAGTGTAAACCTGCCTTTAATAAATACAATAGTTGGTTTGAACAATTTAAAAGGGAAACCGAGTAATCGATTATTTTTTCACCACAAAGGCACCAAGATTTTCACAAGGAACACGAGGCCAATCTCTTTTGCACAAAGGCAACAATGCTGACAGGATTGAAGAACACGACGCTTTGTGCTCTTTAGCCGGACAATATCTATCTATACAGCCTTGTGTACTCTGTGAATCCTTCGTGCTCCTAGTGGTAAAGTTCAACAATTTTAAAACCTGAACAGTTACATCACAATTCTTCTTTAAAAACATAAAATACATTCTATTAAAAGCGACAATTTAAAAAAGCATTGCCGCTTTTGAATTTTTGTGCTCTTTAAAGCCTCTTACCATTTTACCCATCGAAAAAAAAATAGTTTCTTTGCAAAACAATTCAATTTCAGGAACAACTCATTATACATGATAACATTCAATTACAAAAAATGGAATACCATCCTTGGGTGGGCCGTTTTTGCCATTGCACTTCTTGTCTACTCACTAACGGTAGAACCTACTCTTAGTTTTTGGGACTGTGGTGAGTACATACCCACAGCTGCAAAGCTGGAGGTGGGGCACCCACCGGGAGCACCGCTTTTCCAAATGATAGGCGCATTCTTTGCCATGTTTGCCCCAAGCCCCGATAAAATAGCGCTCATGGTAAACATGATGTCAGTATTTTCAAGCGCTTTTACCATACTGTTTATGTTCTGGTCGTCTACGATCGTACTAAAAAATTTAGTTGGCAAAGTATCAGAAGTTACTACGAACAATGCCGTTGCTATACTTGGAGCATCTGCTGTGGGCAGCCTTGCATACACGTTTTCAGATAGCTTCTGGTTCAATGCAGTAGAGGCAGAGGTATATGCTATGGCGTCCTTATTTATAGCCTTGTTGCTTTGGCTCGGCCTTCGCTGGGAGCAGGAAATGCACACGCCACGTGGTAATAAATGGCTGCTTATCATATCGTTAGTTATAGGATTGTCTTTTGGCGTTCACTTTATGGCGTTACTGGCATTACCTTCTATAGGATTTATTTATTTCTTTAAAAATTATAAAACCGTTACTATTAAAAACTTCATTATAGCTAATGTTGTAATTGTAGCTATATTATTATTTATATTCAAATTATTGTTGCCGTATACAATGGCGCTTTTCCGTATCGCAGAGATATTCATGGTAAACAGTATCGGGCTGCCGTTTAACTCGGGAACCATTTTTGTTTTCCTTGCTATCGTTGCTTTCTTTTACTTTGGGCTTCGCTATACCCGCAAAAAAGAATTGCCATTATACAACACGATCTTATTAGTTACGCTATTTATCCTTATAGGTTTCTCTACATGGATCATGCTGCCTATACGCGCTAACGCCAATGTGGTTATAAACGAAAACAAACCAAGTGATGCCGCAGAGGTTCTTGCTTATTACAACAGGGAGCAGTATGGCGAGCAGAAGCTTTTTTATGGCCCTATGTATAGTGATACCTATAGCGGCCTTGACGCAGAACACCCCTATGAGGATGAAAAACCCAACTACCAAAGGGATTACAAATCAGGTAAATATGTAATTGTAAACAATTACAAAAATGCCAAGCAAAATACCGACGACAGGCACAAAGGCTTTATGCCAAGAATGTGGAGCCCGGACCATGCTGCAAATTATATGAGGTTTAGCAAGCCATTGGATTTTAAGATAGATCCCGCTTACGATTTTACCGAAGACCTTGCACGTATGGGGCTTCCTATAGACAAAATGAGTGAGGAAGACCTGGGCAGGGCATCTGCCGAGGCGAGAGACAATATACAAACCAATATTAATGAGTTTAGGCAGGCCTTTACTACGGGCCAAATGGACCTTGATGATTATAGCAAGTTCCTTAACAGCTATAGCCGTTACCTCATTATAGAGAAGCCGTCTTTTGCAGATAATATGCAGTTTATGGTGGAGTTTCAGTTTGGTTATATGTATGGCCGTTACCTTATGTGGAATTTCGCCGGCAGGCAAAATGATAACCAGGGACGTTATGATAACCTTGACGGTAACTGGCTAAGCGGAATCAAGTTTATAGACGAGATGAGGCTTGGTTCTCAGGATAACCTGCCATCTGATCAGCAGAATAATAAAGGCAGGAATTTGTATTATTTCCTTCCTTTTATCTTAGGATTGCTCGGGCTTATTTTCCACGCAAAAAAAGATCCTAAAAGCTTTTATGTATTGTTGCTTTTATTCCTTTTTACAGGTATAGCACTTAAAATTTACCTGAACGAAAGGCCGTTTGAACCACGCGAAAGGGACTATGCCCTTGTAGGCTCGTTCTATGTTTTTGCCATGTGGATAGGCTTAGGAGTATATGCAATTTACGATGGCTTAAAAGACTTTGTAAATGCTAAAATTGCCGGTCCTATTGTTATTGCAGTTACTCTTCTCGCGGCACCTGTTCTTATGGCTGCCCAAAACTGGGACGACCATGACAGGAGCGACCGTTATACAGCATTGGCTATGGCCAAGGCTTACCTTTCTTCCTGCGATAAAAATGCTATACTATTTACAATAGGTGATAATGATACGTTCCCACTGTGGTATGCCCAGGAAGTTGAGGGTTACCGTACCGATGTGCGTATAGTAAACACCAGCCTGTTTATGACAGACTGGTATATAGACCAAATGAAAGCAAAAGCTTACGAAAGTGAGCCTATGCCTATCAGCTTTACCCACGAGCAATACCAGCAGGGTACACGTGATTATATGTTACACGTGCCGGGGACTGACGCACGCTGGGATTTAGGCGACCTTCTTAAATTTATAGGATCTGAAGATCCAAGAGCAAAAAAAGAACTTAACAACGGGCATTTTGTAAACTTCTACCCTACTAATAAAGTAAGGCTTAAAGTAGATAAAAACGAGGTTATTAAAAATAAAATGGTTAGTCCTAAGTTGTACGATTCTATAGTGCCGTACATAGACATCGATATTAAAGGTGATGCTTTGTATAAGAATCGCTTAATGATGCTGGATATTTTGCAGAATAATAACTGGAAAAGGCCCGTATATTTTACCGGAGGAAGCTTTGGTGATGATGATTACCTATGGATGAAGGAGTACCTGCAACTGGATGGTATGGTGTATAAACTTGTGCCAATGAGAACAGCTATTCCTAAAGATGGCAGCCCTCTTGATATGGGCCATATCGACACCCAAAAGATGTATGACATAGTAATGAAATGGGACTGGGGCAATAGTGGCAGCCCTGATATTTACCATGACCCGGAAACCCGCAAAAATAGTATTACTTACCGTACTAATCTTGCCCGTTTAACAGAGCAGCTAATAAACGAAGGTGATAAAGTGAGGGCGCGACAAATTATAGACCTTGCTATGAAAGAGATGCCTGCCGAATACTTTGGTTACTATACATTACTGGAACCATTTGCTGCAGGGTACTACGAACTTGGCGAAAAAGAAAAGGCAAGACAACTGCTAAACCAGCTTATTAAGAAATATCAGGAAGAGCTTACTTACTTTAGCGGCTTATCTCAAAATGGACAGGCGAATTTAAGCATGGATATCATTACTGATATAGAGCGTTACCGTAGCCTGTTACTCATCATGAAAGAGAATAATGATATGGAATCTTATAATAAAGCACGTGCAACGTTTAATGCCTACAATCAAAAATTTGGCAGGTATAAACGTGATGCGGAATAGTATTTAAGCTATTTTATTAACTTTAAGATGCAGCTTTACCGCTGCATCTTTTGTTTACAAACACAGGTGTGCTGTCTTGTAATCAACCGGTATGGTAAATAAAGAGATATTGTAATGAAATTGTATTGGGTGAAAACACACCGGCTCATTAAAAAGCTTTTTAGTGGCTTTGTCTGGGATATCCCCGGCAGGGCAAAAACTGTGTACCTTACTTTTGACGATGGCCCTATACCCGAAGCTACCCCGTGGGTACTCAAGGTATTAAAGCATCATGATATTAAAGCTACCTTCTTTTGCATAGGCAATAACATAGAAAAGTACCCTGATACCTTTCAACAGGTTATAGACCATGGGCATGCAATAGGCAACCATACCTTTAACCATCTTGACGGATGGAAAACCGGTGTTAAGGAGTATAAGGTAAACTTTGAAAAGTGTGAAAATGAAATTCAGGCAAAGTATAAGGGCACAAAGCTGTTTCGGCCACCATATGGCAAGATAAAAAGCGCTCAGGCAACTTTGATTAGAAAGCGGGGTTATAAAATTGTAATGTGGGATGTGTTAAGTGCTGACTTCGACCGGACAATAACTCCGAAAGATTGCCTTAACAACGTTGTTAATAATGTAGCCGATGGCAGTATTATAATATTTCACGACAGTATAAAAGCATCAATAAATTTAAAGTATGCGCTGCCAAAAGCAATAGAATACCTGAAGAAAAACAATTATGAATTTGGGGTGATAACTTAAAATTGCTCGTGCACAAGGCCGATAATAGTATTGGCATCCAACTCTCCGGATTGCCTCCATACCATTTGTCCGTCTTTGTAGATCATTAATGTTGGAAGGCCTTTTATCCGTAAGGCTTCGGCAAGTTCCTGATTTTTATCAACGTCTATTTTTATAACTTTAGCTTTATCGCCAAGTGCCGCGGCAACATCCCTGATTACCGGATGCATAGATACGGATGGCTCATTCCACTCTGTATAAAAATCAATTAACACCGGAACATGCGAGCTTATTAGTTCTCCGAATTTTGACATAAAAATGGTACTTTAACTATCTATAAAAACCTTTATTACGGTAAATTTTCATACAAATATAGCATTTTTAAGATATGGTGCTATGATTTAGCTTTTTTTTAGTGTGATAACGGTAATCTCCGGCCAAATGCCCACCCTCCCCGAATATCCATGAAAGCCAAAACCGCGGTTTACGTATACATATCGCTTCGCGTTACTATATAAACCTGCCCATTGTTTGTACACATATTGTACCGGGCTCCACTTTAAAAATCCGGGTATTTCTATGCCAAACTGCATGCCGTGCGTGTGCCCGCTAAGCGTTAAATGATAATTATTAGGATGATGCTGTACTTCGTATTCCCAATGCGACGGGTCATGGCTCATAAGTATTTTAAAATCGTCTTTATCAATGCCTGCAGAAGCTTTTATCAAATCGCCTGCTTTCTTAAAGTTATGTCCCCAGTTCTCTACCCCAATCAAAGCAATATGCTGGTCGCCCTTTTGTATTTTAATGTTTTCATTAAGCATCAGCTTAAAGTTAATTTGCCGGTGCAGGTCTTTTATAGCTTCAAAGTTGTCGTCTTTAGCTTTCGCCGTAGGCCATTCTACATATTCGCCGTAATCATGATTCCCTAAAACAGAATATTTACCCATAGGAGGGTTTTCTATACGCTTAAAAGTTTCGATCCAGGGGTGCAGCTCCGTTGCATGCGTATTTACTATATCACCCGTAAAAAGAATAATATCCGACTTTTGCTCATTAATGAGGTCTATAGCATATTCTATCTTTTCTACATTATCAAGGCTGCCGCTGTGAATATCAGATATCTGCGTAATGGTCATGCCGTCGAAATTGTCAGGCAGGTCGGGATACGCAATTGTTTGCCTGCGTACTTTAAAATTGTACTTTCCTTTTGCTATACCATACAACAGTGAGAAAAAAGGAATGGCTGCCAATGCAAGTGCCGTTACGCTTACAAATCTTCTCCTGTCCTGCAGGAAGGGATGTTTCGTATCACCCAGGAACATACGTATCAGTCCACCAAAAAAACGTACAACGTCTTCGCCCAGCATTACTATAGTAATGATAAGTTTAGGTAAAAAGGTAAGAAGCAGCAAGCCCATTGCAATAAGGCTTTGCTTATTCTGACCCTGCTTCCTGTCAAAATGCATAAATGTATATACAATATATGCTATGATAAGCAGTGATATAACGAGGTAAACCCAGGGAGCCCATTTAGATTTTGTAGCTGCCCGGATGGCCTGAAAAGTATAAATTTCTGCAAGGATAGCGACAACGCCGGTTACTATAAGAATGAGCGGAAAGAAAGGACGCATTAAGTGTAAGATTAGTAGCATGACAGGCATCATAAAACATGCCATAAACAATAAGTAATATATTTAGTACACTTTGTCAGGCTCAGCGTATCGCTCGCGGTGTTTTAAGCCCCAGTCGCGCAGTTCGCGAATAACCTTATCAAGCGAATGCCCATATTCTGTAATAGAATATTCTATGTAACCAGGGGCAGATGTATGTGCCGTTCGTTTTACAAGTCCGTTTATCTCAAGGTCGCGTAGTTCTTTAGATAGCATGCGGTCGGTTATCTTAGGAATTTCCCGTGCCATCTCGCCAAAACGCTTATTGCCGAACATAAGCGATATAAGAATGGGCAGCTTCCATTTTCCGTTTAAAATATCGAGGGCATCGCGCACGGGGCGCATCATGCCCAGGCAGGTAGTAAAATCCGTATTAGAAACGTCTTTCATATTATTAAAATTATACTATACAACATATAGCACTTACTGTTGTATAGCAAAGGTACGTTTAAAATGAATTGAGTGCTAAGTATCGACCAAAAATCATACGCTTCTCGAACAGGCGATAATCACAAAACACCAGCGCTTTTTCTTATTGTCCTGCCGTTTGCTTATTTTTACAGCAAATACAATTTTACATGTCTGCACAAAAACGACTTTTCCTTCTTGATGCCTATGCGCTTATATTTCGTGGTTACTACGCCTTTATAAAGAACCCAAGAATAAACTCTAAAGGCATGGATACATCGGCCATTATGGGGTTTATGAACTCCCTGCTGGATGTCATTAAGCGTGAAAGGCCAGACCATCTTGCGGTAGCTTTTGATAAGGAGGGCAGCACGGTGCGCACAGAGATGTTTGCCGAATATAAGGGGAACCGAAGCGCCACCCCCGAAGCTATAATGATCGCTATACCTTACATTCAGGCACTATTAAAGGCGATGCATATACCTGTGATAGAGTCAGCAGGTTGTGAAGCAGACGACCTTATAGGCACCGTAGCAAAACAGGCTGAGAAACAAGGGTACCAGGTTTTTATGGTTACCCCCGATAAAGATTTTGCACAGTTAGTAAGCGATAATGTTTTTATGTACCGCCCTGCCCGTATGGGTAACGGCATTGAAATATGGGGTGTACCCGAAGTATTGGCACGTTTTGAAATAGAACACCCTGAACAGGTTATAGATTACCTGGGCATGATGGGCGACGCTGTAGATAACATTCCCGGACTGCCCGGCGTAGGCGAAAAAACCGCAAAAAAGCTATTGAAAGACTATGGCAGTATGGAGAACCTGCTTGCCAATACGCACGAACTAAAAGGTAAGCTTAGGGAAAACATAGAGGCCAATAAAGAGTTAGGCATTATGTCTAAAAAACTGGCTACTATAATAACCGACTGTAATGTAACCTTCAACGAGATTGATTACGAGCTTACTGCGCCCGACACCCCTAAAGTAGAAGAGCTCTTTAATGAACTTGAATTTCGCCGTATGGCAGATCAGTTTCATAAATTATTCTCCCATGGTGAAGGCTACGAAGATGTTCCAAGTCAGGGTTACTCCCCTACCGAAACTATTACCAAGCCCACGCAACAATTCTCATTATTTAATGAAGGGGCAGCAGACCCATTAACGGCGGCAGATACCCCCGGTTTTTATGCCACGCTCGAAAATACCGATCATCATTATCAGTTGGCAGAAAGCCCTATGGCAATAAACCTGTTGCTGCGCGACCTGCTTAAACAGAAAACGGTAAGCTTTGACACCGAAACGACAGATATATGCGCTCTGACTGCAGAACTTGTAGGGTTGTCTTTTTCCTGGGAAAAAGGAAAGGGTTTTTATGTACCGGTGCCTGCAAACAGAGACGAAGCTCAGGAGCTTGTAAATAAATTTATTCCGTTTTTTGACGACGAGAATATTGAAAAGGTAGGACAAAATTTAAAATACGACCTTGAGATACTTGCTAATTATGGCATTACTGTAAAGGGCAAATTCTTCGATACCATGATTGCGCACTACCTCATCAACCCCGATATGCGCCACGGCATGGATATCCTTGCAGAGACCTACTTAAAGTACAGGCCTATGCCTATTGAAGCGCTAATTGGTAAAAAAGGTAAGGGCCAGAAAACCATGCGCGATGTGGAGATTGAGACCGTTAAAGAATATGCTGTAGAGGATGCTGATGTTACCTTACAGCTTAAAGAAATATTTGCGCCAGAACTTGAACGAACCGGGACACGTAAACTGTTTGATGAGATCGAGATTCCACTTATGCCGGTGTTAGCTTATATGGAGCAGGAAGGCATCAACCTTGATACACCTTATTTAAAAGAACTATCTGGTGAATTAGCTACCGACAGTAAAGTGCTGGAACAAAGAATTTATGAAACCGCAGGGCAAAGTTTTAACCTTGGTTCGCCAAAACAATTAGGCGAAATATTATTTGACAAGCTCAAAATAGGCGGCAATAAAATAAAAAAGACCAAGACCGGGCAATATGCTACCGGCGAAGAAGTGCTATCAACACTGGCTAATGAACACCAAATCGTTCAGGATATTTTAGAATGGAGGCAGCTTGTAAAATTACAGAACACGTATGTAGATGCCTTGCCATTACAGGTTAAACCTGCTACAGGACGTGTGCATACTGATTATATGCAAACTGTTGCCGCCACAGGCCGACTGAGCAGCAACAATCCTAACCTGCAAAATATCCCTATTCGTACTACAAGGGGCAGGCAGATAAGAAAGGCCTTTATAGCGCGTGATGAAAATCATACCATAGTATCAGCAGATTACTCGCAAATAGAATTGCGGATTATTGCAGCCCTAAGTGGCGACCCGGAGATGATACGTTCGTTTCAGAACGGGGAGGATATCCATGCATCTACCGCTGCAAAAGTATTCAATATCGCACTGGACGAAGTTACAAGGGAGCAGCGAAGCCACGCCAAGACCGTAAACTTTGGTATAGTTTATGGTGTATCTGCCTTTGGGTTAAGCAACCAGACATCTTTAAGCCGTGGAGAATCTAAAGATCTTATAGATGCTTACTATAAAACCTACCCCCGCCTTAAACAGTATATACAGGAACAGGTAGAATTGGCGCGGGAGCAAGGGTTTGTGAAGACTATAACCGGCAGGAGAAGGTATTTAAAAGATATCAACTCGCAAAACCAGGTGGTGCGTGGCGGCGCAGAACGTAATGCTGTTAATGCACCTATACAGGGTAGCGCAGCCGATATTATTAAGATTGCAATGATAAACATCCATAAAAGGCTTATAAGTGAAAACTGGAAAAGCAAAATGCTGCTTCAGGTGCATGATGAGCTTGTTTTTGACGTTCATAATACAGAGTTGGAACGTATTAAACCAATGATTAAAGAAGAAATGGAAAATGCCTTTAAACTTGATGTGCCCCTTGAGGTAGATCTTGGTGAAGGTGTAAGCTGGCTTGAGGCGCACTAGTTTGCCTCATGCCATTTAAACGAAAAACATGATATGAAAAAAGCGTTATTAATTTTACTTGCCTTTGTACTTACCCTGCCGGTTATGGCTCAAAATGAGGGTGCAAAGTTTAGAAAGATTGACAGCCTGCTCAATTATTATTATGCCAATAAAAAATTTATGGGTGCTGTTAGTATTCGTGAAAAAAATCAGGTTGTATTTGAGAAGGCGTATGGCTTTGCCGATGTTGCCAATAAAATGCCTGCGGCTAATGACACCAAATATAAAATCGGCTCAATTACAGAGATGTTTACATCGGCTATAGTTTTTCAGTTAGTTGAGGAGAAGAAGCTTACGTTGCAAACGAAGCTAACGGAGTTTTTTCCAAAAATAAAAAATGCTGATAAGATTACGATTGGGGCAATGCTAAATCATAAAAGCGGTATTTATGACCTGGCTAACGATGCTAGCTATGGTCAGTTTAAAACAAAATTGCAGACACGTAAGGATATTTTAGACCGGCTGTATAGTAGTCATGGACCCACTTTAGTACCTGATAGCCTCGCACAGGTTAGCAGCTCTAACTATTTGCTATTAGGATATATTATTCAGGATATTACAAAGAAGACATTTAAAGAGAATGTAACCACACGCATTATAAAACCCACAGGACTTACCCACACCCAGTATTTTAATAAAATAAATACTAAAAAGAATGAAGCACTTTCTTATGCCTTTGACGATGGTCACTGGGAGAAGGAACCCGAAATTCATGAAACAATAGTTGGGGCATCAGGTAGCTTGCAGAGTACCCCGGGCGATTTAACTAAGTTTATAAAAGCGTTGTATGACGGTAAATTAATCAAACCGGAATCTTTAGCCGAAATGACTAAAATCGATAATGGTATTGGCAAAGGGGTGTTTAACTTTATGTTTGCAGAGCGCAAATTTACAGGTCGTAACGGTAGTATAGAAGGCTTTAGGTCGGTTGTGGGGTATTACCCCAAAGAGCAGTTAGGTTTTTCACTAATGCTTAATGGCGAGAATACTAATTTTAATGACCTGGTTTTAGGTATACTGAGCTGCTATTACAAATTACCCTATCGTTTCCCTGATTTTACAAGCGTAAACGTATCAGATGATATCCTGAAAAGTTATGAAGGTTATTACACCAATAAGAACCTGCCTTTTAAGATTGAAATTAAAGTAGTTGATGGCCGCTTAAGGGTGCATGCCGATGAGCAGGGTACCTTTTACCTTGTGCCAAAATCTACTACCGAATTCAGGCATGATGCCTCCGGTGTGGTAATGATATTTAGCCCAACCGCATTCACGTTAAAACAAAACGGGACGTCTACCTTGTTCGCAAAACAATAAAAAACCATGCTTAAAGCATGGTTTTTTTATTAAATTCATATAACTATTTAAGCTTTCTTGTAGATTCGCGTTGGCGCAATTCAGTTTTAATCACTTTTGTAGTAAATGGTGGTTCCTCTTCATCTTTATTGGTAAGCCTGTCTATAAGCATATCAGCAGCCGCCTCCCCTATTTCGGGCGCGTGCTGGCTTACAGTACTAAGGCTTGGCGTTAACCTGCGTGACCAAACTCCATCGGCAAAGCCTATTATAGATAATTCTTCGGGAATTTTTATTCCTTTTTTAATGGCAGCTTTCATCGCGGCAACCGCACCATGTTCATCAATGGCGAATATCCCGTCTATAGTTCCGCTCTTCGATTCAAAAAGCGCTGTAAACTTTTCATCAAATTCATCTGTGCCTTCTGTACGTATTATAATATCTTCGTTAACCGGTATACCATGATCTGCTAATGCTTTATAGTAGCCATCTGCACGTAGCTTTGCTACACTTATATTATCAATAGTAGAAAAGAAGGCAATATTTTTGCAGCCCGTTTTAAGTAGGTGTGTCACGGCATGAACTGCTGAGTCAAAATCGTCTACAATAACTTTATCACAATTTACGTCTTCAGATACCCTGTCGAACATTACAATAGGAATATCGTCGGCAATTGCTTCTTTAAAGTGTTTTACCTCGTGCTCTTTCTGGGTTTCTTCAGATATTGAAAGTATGAAGCCGTCTATAGCACCGTTACTAAGCATATCCATTGCATATATCTCTTTTTCAAGAGACTCGTTAGATATAGATGTGATAACATTATAACCACGCTTGTTAGCCTGTTTTTCTATACCGCTAAATACTTTTGCGAAAAATGGGTTTAAGATATTAGGCAGCACTACCCCAATTGTCTTAGAACGTTTGCTTTTAAGGTTGACTGCAATATTGTTTGGTTTGTAATTTTTAAGCTTTGCAAATTCCTGCACCTTTATCTTGGTAGGCTCGCTGATTTCAGGACTGTTGCTTAGTGCTTTAGAAACAGTTGAAACTGATACATTAAGTTCTTTTGCAATTTGTTTTAAAGTGGCTCTTGCTCTCATATCCTAAACTAATTTATAAGGGTAAAGTAACAAAAAAATTACGAAATTATTATAGTAAGCTCGGGAAAAAACGTTTTTTCTGCTGAATTATCTTATAAACAAAGTAATGAGAAATATTTAATTGTAATATACAACCTACATTTAAAAATAATTTTTACTTACCCTCTTTAAGAATTTTGTTAATTATATAATAAAATACGTACATGAACACTACTTAAAATTTTGATGCATAATCGTTACCCCTTTAAAAATATCCCAATGAAAGCATACGTATCACCTCTTAATTTTTGTTAAAAATTTTGCCAATTAAATGTTAAGTACCAAAAAAGTTTGTGTGTTGCTAAAACCGTTAACAATTTATTGGCGTATGTAAAATTAACTTTGAGATATGGAAACTGCAAATTGTTACCAGTCGAGACAAGAGACCACACCCTTTACAATACAATTATTAACCCATTAATGTTATTACAATGAAAAACACGACAGTAGACGTTAAGCCAGTTACCACAAACAGCCCTAACGGCAGAAGGAACTTTCTTAAAATGAGCGGACTTGCACTCGCAGGTACAGGACTATTAATTGCAGGTTGCAGTGACGATGACGACAACGGCGGTGGCAATCAGTCAGACCAACAACTTCCCGGTGTTAGAGGTGGGAAATTTGACCTTGGAGGAGGCGACGCAGGTATACTTACCTATGCCTACGCTTTAGAGCAACTTGAGGCCGATTTTTACACTAAGGTTGTTAACAACAATAGTTTTAGGTCAACCTTTGGATCCGACGAACAGGATATTTTAATTGATCTTTATAACCACGAAGTTATACACAGGGAGTTTTTTAAAGCTGCACTTACCGGTGCTCTTGCGAACACAAGCGGTACAGTACTGCCATCACTTCAATTTAATTATGGAAATCTAAATTTCGCGAGCAGGGACGTTGTGTTAAAAACAGCTATGGCCCTTGAAGATACAGGTGTTAGAGCATACAATGGCGCTGGTCAGTATCTTGAAAATCCGGATTATTTAACTCTTGCGGGTAAAATAGTTTCAGTTGAAGCAAGGCATGCATCTGCAATAAGGGATATACTTAACGGCGGAATTTCTTTTGCTGGAGATGATCAGACAGATCCTGTTACAGGATTAGATAAAGCAGAAAATCCATCTGCAATTATCGAGCAAGTAAAATCACTTCGATTTATTCAGACTGAATTTACCGCACAATTTTTAAGATAATCAACTAACAACTAAGATCTACATCATGAATATATTAAAATTTTTAGAATCGTTTACAAACGAAGGTGTATTAGAGAGCCTCAATACTAAAGGATCAAGAAGAGATAGCTTTAGCCAATTTGGTAAAGTAGGCGCTACAGCAGCTATGGCTGCCGTACCGTTTGGAATGTTATTTTCGCAAAAAGCTAATGCTGCGTCTACAGCATCTGCTGCTGCCGTTGCAGACACCCCTATAAGTGCTTTACAGCTTGCACTTACACTTGAATATCTTGAAGACGAGTTTTACGACATGGGACTAGCCGCTGATGGTTTAATTCCTGCCGCAGACCGTGATGTTATTGCACAAATATCTAAACATGAACAGGCACACGTTACGTTACTTAAAAACGCACTTGCCGGCGATGCTCCCGCAAAGCCAACTTTTGACTTTACGGTACGTGGGGCCTTCCCAACTTTTACAGATTACCAAACATTTCTTGCAGTAGCCCAGGCATTTGAAGATACAGGTGTACGTGCTTATAAAGGCCAGGCAGGAAATTTAATTACAAATAAAGGATTGCTGACAACTGCATTAAGAATACACTCTGTTGAAGCAAAACACGCATCTCAAATCCGCAGGATGAGAGGATTAAAAGGATGGATTGTGAGTAATCAGCGTGGTGAAGGCATGCCGGAACAAACTCAGGCTGTTTACAATGGCGAGGAAAATGTAAATCAGGCAGGATTTATGACGAATAACGTTCCGGGCTCTTTTACTCCACCTTTAACTGCTACAGGTGGTACTGAATCTTTTGATGAACCAATGTCAGGCGCAACAGCTACTACTATTGCAAGTTTATTTATTCGTCCATAACGACAGTAAATTACATAAGAGAAGCCGTCTAAAAATTAGTTTTAGGCGGCTTCTTTGTATGTAGTTGTTAGCGTACTATTGTTCGAATTATTCCTTAATAATCCTTATGGTCTTATTATTTTCTCCCGATTGTACCTTAACAAAATAGATACCCGCGTTAAGAGCAGATAAATCGACAACTGCATTGGTAGCATCTACGCCTTTGCTTAGAACCTGTTGCCCTATTGCATTATAAACGGATATACTATTAATAGCAGAGGCATTTTTCAAGGTCAGTATATTATTGACCGGATTAGGAAAGTAAGTAAGTGTTTGGAGGGTATTGCTGCCATTGCTTAAAACTAAGTTTACAGTAACAGCAAGCCTGTTTGCTCTAAAGGTGCCCGATGAGCGCTCAGCATAATACGTAGTATCATCTACAAGGAGAGTTGTTATAGGTAATAAATTTCCACCTGTTGGTGCATCATACCATTCTATGGGGCCTCCGCTAACTTCAAGGTCGGCAAGGGTTTCACCTTGTGTGAAGGTTTGATTTGTTTCTCCCGTAAGGGAGTCGAGTTCAGTTATCCGTAATGAAACTTCCTGTCTAATTCCGCAACCATCTTCAATCTGAATAGTATACAAGCCTAAAGGCATATCTGTAATTACATTAGATGTTTGATAAGGGAATGGATTAGGAAACCCACTGGGGGCACTGATTATTGAATACGTAAATGGCCCCATCCCTGTAGCGTCAATTGTCGCGGTTTGCCCATTGATACTTATAGTTGCCATCAAAAATGGCACGTTTGCAAGATGCTGTTCTGCAATGGCATAGCAGTTCGCACTATTAGATATTCTTACCCAAACAGAATTCAGGGTTGTGGAATAAGAATCAGGGCTCGATATGGGGTTTGTAGCGGTATTGGCATTACCCTGCGTTGTGTAGAAAGCAATTTGATATGACGAGTTGTATAAATCATTGTTAAGCGTTAAGTTATAAGCATTACCGACACAGTCTAACGGTATAATAGCGGGCAACGTAACAACTTCTGGTCGTGGCAATACACTAACAGTCATTGTTGTGAAAGCCTCACACTGAGTTATTACGTTAGAAACCTTTATATATATGGTCTGTCTGCCAAAGGCTGTATAGCTTTCAGGGTTTGCAATAGGATCATTAAAATCATCCGTTTGATAGTACGTGATCATACAGGAGTTGCACCCGGCTACAATTTGTTCTGTATAATAAGTAAGATCTATAGTTCTTACACCATCATTTACGCTATCGCTGTCACAAACTGTTATGGGAGCAGGCTGGTTTATAACAGGAGCCGGCTCGACTCGCAAATCAACCAGCACTATACCAAAATTATTCGGGTTTAAATTTTCGGTAACTCTCGCATATAGGGTCTGTGCGGATGCAAGATTATTGTATGCAGCCGGGTTTTCGATAGGAGAAGCCTGATCTTGTGCTGATTGAAAAGTTTCATAGTAAGAAACTGTGTAATCCTGCGGAGATAAGTCTCCTAAAATAACACTTGTATAGTTAGTGAGGTCAAAAGTGGCCACTTCATCACCATCAGAATCGCACATTGTGTAGGGAGGCGGTGACGTAATGCTGAGCTGTGCATTTGCTGCCAAAGCAAAACATAGAGATAAAAATGTGTAAAAGAGTTTCATATTATTGATTTGTATGAGTCAAAAATATGAAAACGCCCTCGTAATTAACTATCTAACAGTATTTTATTTTAAATAAAAACAAAAGTTGGCGTAGTCTATAATTGCTTTTCCTTTTATAAGAACATCCGCCCCAATAATGCCGTGTACCGGTTTTGCTTTATATTGGCGCAACGCCTCATTAACATGCGACATATCAAAGATAACCAGGCCAAAGCTTTTAGTTTTCCAGTTCCCGAGCTTAAGCGTGTTCTTTAAGGATGTTTGGGTTAGCATGCCCGTTCCGCCCGCACCCGCTGCACGGGTATCAGAGTCGGCCGCATCAAGTTCAAAGTGCGTTATACCGGTAAAGTCCACACAACTGTTAGACGCTCCGGTGTCGAGTATAAAATTGCCCTCTGCGCCATTTATCCTTGCCTTAACAAGCAGGTGTTGGGTTTTAGAAAGTTTAAACTTTATTTTCTTATAACCTTTATCTCTTAAAGTTTTATGTAGGTCCTGCATTATTATAGTCTTGAAACATCAAAAATACTTTAAATAAATCTATAAAAAACGTAACGGCGGTGCCAACTTCGTAAATTTGTGGCTTAATACGGACTGATGATATTTACAGACACCCATACCCACATATACAGCGAAGAATTTGAAAATGATCGCGAAGCTATGCTTCAGCGCGCTTTAGATGCCGGCGTTCAGAGGCTCTTCGTACCTTCGATAGATTCTACCACGACAAAAATAATGTACGACCTTGAGGAGCTTTACCCCAACAACGTTTTCCTTATGATGGGTTTGCATCCCACGCATGTAAAAGAAAACTATCTGGAAGAACTTGCCCATGTAGAGTCCCAGCTTGCAGTTCATAATTTTTATGCCGTTGGGGAGATAGGGATAGATTTGTTTTGGGACAAAACGTACCTTTCTAACCAACAGGACGCGTTTAAACGCCAGATTCAACTTGCTAAACAATATAGCTTACCTATAAACATACACTGCCGTGACGCATTTGATGAAACTTTTGAAGTACTTGAAAGTGAAAAAGGGAACGATCTCTATGGGATATTTCATTGCTTTACAGGCGATTTCGACCAAGCGCAACGGGCAATAGGATACAACATGAAACTGGGGATTGGAGGAGTATCAACCTTTAAAAACGGGAAGATTGATCAGTTTTTAAAAAATATAGACTTAGAACATATAGTGCTGGAAACAGATGCGCCCTACCTCGCACCGGTGCCCTACAGGGGCAAGCGAAACGAGAGTGCTTACATACCATTAATTGCTCAAAAAGTGGCCGATATATACGCGGTAACCTTACAGGAAATTGCCGATATTACCACCGCAAACAGTAGGAGCGTTTACGGTATTTAACAAACATTTTAAGTTAATTTGAATAAATTTTTGTTCTTTTGCAGACAGTTTTAACCTTAAACAAATACATGTCGAAATTTGA